>RRZU013048682.1_pt1 | contig 24370 bp, 33 predicted proteins | sample 2165561 | NCBI WGS metagenome assembly RRZU01 (sample SAMN10456909, study PRJNA506462) | wastewater metagenome | isolation source: wastewater sludge | place: USA: Moscow, Idaho | reverse complement strand
TGCCAAAACTTGAGGATTTAATGGAATCGATTGATGGCTACCGGCCGACAATCGATAAGTAATGGGCCTCCAGAAACCACAGCTGGCGCGGCCTGCAGCGGTTTTTGCAATATTTGGAGGCAAAATCCCTAGGACCCCATGTTGAAAGCATGACATCAAGAGTGCAAACCAATGGATATTAATGAAGAAGAACGAGAAGTGTTTTTAGAGTGTCTTAAAGGCGCAGAAAATGGCTGCTCTGACGATGCACTGCGAGTATCCCGTTATTATGACACCGGATTCGGCGTACAACGGTGCGCTGAATCCGCAAGCAACTGGCTGTTTCATGCTATGCAGCAGGGCAACCTAGAAGCCCGTGCATGGGTTATAGGTATACAGCTAGCGACGTTCAGAGCCAGACAAAGCAAGTCTGAAGCATTTGCAGGGCTAGAGCCTTTAGATTCCATTAGCACCACGGACTCTAAAGAAGCACTCAAGCCGCTACTTGATGCTTATCTACATAGCGCAAACGGAGGCTGTGTAGATTCTATGATGTTAATTGCACAGAGTTACGCAAACGGTTACGCAAACGGGGGTATGACGCAAAAGTGTTTAAAAACAGCAATTCTATGGCTGGAGAAAGCAGAAATACAAAACGCCCAGATGCAAGCGGTTCATTGACAAAGCATCTCTCACACTACACAGGATTGGCTGTGGCCACTGCTGGCTAAGCCTCACATGTTAATTTTTCTTGCCTGCAATGTAGGCGTTAAAAATCAACATAATAAGCAGCTCCAGTCCTTCATATCGTGCTGTTCTGCACCCCCAGACATAATCTGATTACTAGCGGGCGTGAAGACCGGCACAGCTCTATCAGGACAGCTTTAAGGGTAAGCCCTCTTAAACGCTCCAGCCCCTCTAGTGGTCTACCGATACGACATTAAGAAACGGTTTAAACGATTTCCTCTAGCAGCAAGCCAAAATATTCTTTCTGCAATCACTCGCCAAATATCCTTTCGCTGCATTTCATAAACAGACCAAGGCAGAACCCGGTCATCACCAAGCATCTCTGAAACACAAGGAACCTACTGACGGTGCATTTAATAGTCCATCATGCTATGGGTGTATGTAGATCAACAACCTTATTTTCTTCTTACCATCTCGCGCTGATCCCTGTCGCCCCCCCCCCAAGAGCGTTTAATACACAGGTTGGGTAGCAGAAAACATGCAAATGGAGCGGAGCGATTTTCAGACGATGCAAAGGGTGCAGGGAAGGGTAATAGTGATTAGTACCGAGTAGCTTGATGGACTACCGATTCTACTGTTAGGATATTCTCAACGATACGGAACGTCACAAGAGGTACTTTGAGCCATGCAAACACATTACATTTCCCAGCAGTACGACCAACTGTGCTCTGATCTGGCAAGACTCAAGCTGCTCATCACAACAACAAAGCCTACCTACGCCCAGGTCGCTGAAATACCCAGAACCTTTCGTAACCAAGAGGCTGCCCGCATAGAAACCATTGTGCCAACGCAGCTTGAAGGCCGGGAAGCGCTGACGCACGCCGCTAACGCCTACCTTGACCTGCATGTCATGGAAGGATTATCTCAAAAGGTCACTCGTCGAACTGTTGGTGCGCTGGTTTTCAGCCCGGATACCTCGGATACCGCTAAGAACATCCCGGCGTGCGTGCAAAGCATCAACGAAGCCAAAGCAAACATACAAAGCTACGTCATAAGCACCTACGAAACTCGCAACGAAAGATTTGAGGCGCTAAAGGAAGCATGCCCCGGCGTAATGGCCCAGCATCTTTACCGAGGAATACGCTGTTTGAACAATGCTCGAATTGAGCGGATGTCTTTCACCTGGCAACGCAAATACTCTCTCAAGCGCCCGGTAAAGGCTGTGCTGGTACAGCAGATCAGGGAAGAGCTGAGTTACGCCACGTCCCATGAAAAAGTGCAGCTATTAGAAGAACTGATCGTTTCAGTGGAGGCTACGCCAGCCACCCAGCTTCGCATACGCAGAGCAGTGCCCGCGCAACCTTCAGTAAACGTATGGAATGACGCACAAGTGCAAACCTTAACGGCTCCACTACCAATCATCGTGATTCAGTCAAATGTACCGGCGATAAAGCCGCTGCAAGACTTCAGAGCTGACATACCAAGGAGGGACCGCCAGCTTGACCGCTTGAATAGCTCTATTCTGGGAAGTTTTGCAGGCTCTATTATTGAGGCGACAGGTTAGGTCGCTTCATACCGCTCAAGACGCTAACGTCACCAACACTGGGTAGCATGAAAAACATGGGGGAAAGTGGGGGAGGGGAAATAGGGGAGAGTAAACCCTGCAAAGCCTAGTGCTGCGGGGCTTGCAGGCGAAATCAACCGCGTGTCTAACAAACTACGGTTAAAGATCGTTTTAGTAGAGGCTACGCCCGCCTACCAGCTTCGCATACGTCGAGCAGTTATGGCATGCGAATAAATTCAGTAACTTATCAAAATAAACTCAAAAACTTGAAAGTATTCCCTGCGAGAGCGGGGTGAACGGTGACATAAAATGTCATTTGGTGAAATAAATTCGTTTTCCCCGCGCTGGCGGGGGTGAACGGTTACATAAAAAGACAAATAGCTCACCAAGAGTGTATTCCCTGCGAGAGCGGGGGTGAACTATTAACCCACGAAAAATTGTTCGTTAAAAAACGAGCAGTAGTATGACACCATGGCTTTCATGCCGCACGGCACTCAAAGCCACTGGTGATACCTTTAAGTAAGCTGCCGATAGCTTTTCCTATTGCGACAAACAGGGGATAAATAATCGACTGGCCAAGTATCTCGTGTGCCACTGTGTCCGATAGTCCTGCTATGACATTCTCTGGAATGCCTTTCACTCTTGCATGCTCTACTGGGGTTAATAGGCGTGACAAACCAGCTATGGTCGGGTGACGATAGAATGGTTCCGTGCTCCTACATTTTGCATACCCTTTTCCTATGACCCCGCAAAAAGGTGCAGAGGCATCTAGCAGTTGCCGTCTAAAACCCTTACCTGCGGCAGTGTCTCTGACTTCCTTGGCCGCCAAATAATCAAAGGTTTTCCATCGAGGCGAATCATCAGCAACATGCTCAAGAATATCACCCAAACACGCCTCTTTGGTTCGTTCCGGCACAGCACTTTCAAAGCTGAACTGCTTTAAGCCGGATGTTATGGCCACCACACACAGTCGCTTTCTTTTTTCGAGCGCACCGTACTCGTTACCATCCATAATCGCCTCTGTAACGGTGTAGCTCAAAGAGTCCATGACAGAGCGTATAACCGCCATTGAAGCAGTGTTTTGATACTCAGGTACGCACTCAATGATGACGATTGACGGGTTAAGATTTTGCACAATCTGCAAGAAGTGAAAAAACATTGCCCCTGCTGCATCGTGAGACTCAGCAAATTCAAGTTTATTTTTAGCCCGACCAGATTTTGAAGCCCCGGTGCATGGCAAGCCGGCTATAACAATGTCTACCTCTTGCGCTGCAGCTCCATAATTGAGCGTTTCGATTGGCGCATTAACCACTAAAGACTTTTCAGACCACAGTTCTGGGTTGTTGACTAGGGAGTTGTCTATATAGCCACCCTCCATTTCAACAGCGACGGCAACTGTGCTCGCTATACCGCTTTTTGCAAAACCGGCATGCAGCGCCTTATCAAGGACACCGGAGCCGTGGAATAAACTGCATACATCGAGGCTCTGATTTGTTTTAAGACGCTCAAAAAGCCTTTCCTCGCGCCGCTCTACCTTGCCTTGCTGGAAGTGAGCAGAAACAATGATGCTGCCATCTCGAATTAACACACGAAGCATCTCTACGCCCTCGAACGCCTGCGTAAGCTTCTGATTACTTAGATCAATGATGGGACTGAGCTTTCCGTTGCGCTTGCGCTTGCTCACGGTATACGCTCCCTCAGCAGCCACTTTCAATATCACTTTGCGCTCACTTATTACCAACTCATACTTCGTGCTTGGCGAGAAACCACCTCGCTCAAGACGCACCCCCTCAAGCCAAATACGGCTTTGCCCTTTGCTTTCACCTAGCTTTGTATTAATGATGCAAGTCATGCGGATCACCTTTTAAAAAGTACATACCACAAGCCTATAACAAGATTAAAACAGCGCAAGTTCAAGTAAAATAAGCAAAGATAGGCGCACAATCACACCATAATTGCCATATTACGTTTTTTGTTACTTAAGCTCACCGAACACCAGCAACCCTCATGATAACTTCAATCATTCAGCCCAATTTAGGGGCCAATAGCTAACAGGTGAGAGTTGATGCGGTATAGAAAGTACGGAAGGCGCAATCATTACAGCAAACGCAAAGGGTATAGAGCAGGCCGGCACAAAGCTGGCTCCAGCGTATTTAAAAAGATTAATTGGAAGATCAGTCTAATTGCTGCCCCCACTTCCTACCTTGCTCTCGGACTTCTATCTAGCGAGCTGGCCAGCAACGATCCAGCAGCACAGCTTATGCAAATAGCAGCTCTTTTCTCCCAGTACGTTATTCCCGTGATGCTTATCTTCGGTGCCATTTCCAATTACACCTTCCTAGCCAAGCGCAAACGTCTATTAAGTAACGTTAGGGAGAGCGATCACATGAACTACGCTTTATCCAGTTTGACCTGGCAAGAGTTTGAGCTGGTGGTTGGCCAGATGTTCAGAGAAAAAGGCTACTCAGTAAATGAGGGGGCCGGCACTCGCGACGGAGGTGTTGACTTGACCTTGCACAAACGCAGTAAGACATTCCTTGTCCAGTGTAAACATTGGCGCACGGGGAATGTTGGGGTGTCGGTTGTTCGTGAACTGTATGGCGTAATGAGCATACGCAAAGCTCACGGGGCATACGTCGTCGCTTCAGGCGACTTCACCAAGGACGCAGCCGAGTTCGCAAAAAAGGCAAACGTAAAACTGGTCGGCTTAAGCGCTCTTAAGAAGCATTTGGGCTGAATCTTGCGGTAGGCAGCACCCTGAAAAACAAACAACCTTAATTGTCGTGTTACGTTTTTCGTCACTTATCAGTACAAGAGCAACCAAAACCCTGTGCTAGATTCCCGTTCGCGATGAGTCGATGCTTGACCGTTTTGAGAGGTAGCTCACACCTTCTAATCAGAACCGTCCCCTCCAACGCTCACTGTGCGCCGTTTTACGCTTATGCGAAGCTGATATTTTCGAGCCGCCACTGAAAAATCGAAGATAGACACTGTACCAGCGACCTTAAGTTTGTTTTTTTAGCGCACACAGGGGTTACAAATAGAGACTCATCAGGAGGCGAGATGTTAGCCGGTGTTAACCAGTGAGACTGGGAAGCCAGAGCAAGCGCTCTAAACCTTTTAAATACTTGAATAGACAGGGTATTTAAGACAATATGCAGCATTAATTCTTTTTAAAGCAAAGGCTGTATAAAGTTTTGTATACTTAGAAAAGCAAAAGCCCCGAAGCTTGGCGGCAACGGGGCTTTAAAATTAGTGGTAGATTTCTTGGCGGTTATCTACCTGTTTCGTAAACCGGGCACTTAGCAGAGCACTATTCCGGTTACGTTTTGCACAACGTGTGAAGATTATCGCAGCGTTAAAGAGTTCCTGCAACCTTTTGAACGATAATCTTATCGCGTTGTTTGTTAGGGTTAGACAAACAATGACGTTATCAGTGACACAAGACATTGACGATACAATCCCATTTGATGGTTTGAATGTATCTCATGAAGACCCGGTTCAAGAGGCGGCTACTGACACGCCTACCAAGTCTCCAAAGAAAACTGAAGAGCTTACTAGGCGTGACCTCGAACTTATCAGGGTTGGCGCAAACATAGCGCAAACCGATCCTCGTAAAAGCGACCAGCTTGTATATATGCACACCGTAATGTGCCAGATAGGTCTGCCACGTTCAGCAGTTAAGGGCTTGGAGTTTGAGCGTGTCTGCGGGGGAGCGGGCATGTATGTTACCGCTGGCAAGCTGTGGGATGGCCAAAGATTCGTTCAGCAGCCCATCCCTTTTGGATCGTACCCACGCTTGGTTTTGGCCCACATAAACACTTTAGCGCTATTGCAAAAAAGCCCGGAAGTGAATATTGAGGCAAGTGCAACTCAGTTTTTAAAGCGAATAGGAAAGCGCTCTTCTGGCGGCAAGAAAGGTACTCACGCGATATTCCAAGGTCACATTGCAGCATTGGCAGCATGCAATATCACAGTGGGTCTAAATACAGCCAATAGCGCAATCACCTACGACGGCAAGCCAATCAACAAGCTTGAAGCCTGGCTCCCAGCTCGCGAAGGAGAAGCTATAAAGCCAAACATAATCACCCTTTCGCACGAATACTATGAAACCCTGAAAAGTCACGCAGTCCCGCTAGATATGCGAGCACTAAACGCTTTAGCGCCAAGCGCTTTGGCGATGGATATTTATATGATGCTTGCTGAACGCCTGCACCGCATCAGTGGAAGACCTGTAGTGCTTTATTGGAAAAACCTACGAGAACAATTCGGTCAGGAATATACCGGTAAAGATGCGGTCAGAAGCTTCAAGAAAAGCTTTAGATCAGCCCTACGAGATGCCTTGGCTGTGTATCCGTGGGCAAAGGTAAATGAAGTCAAAGGCGGGATACTAATGTTTCAAAGCGACCCTCCAGTTCCATACAAGCCAACAGCCTATGGGACCGAGTTTGAGTTGAGCTAACACCAGCCTATGCTTTAAGGGTTAACACTATGAGTACACCTGTGGATTACCAGTGCGGTCGATGCAGACGCACAACAGTACAAGGAGCTGAGTTCTATGTTCGACGCTCACGGAAAAACGGTACAGCCTCACACTGCAAAGACTGCGCTCTTGAGTGTCAAGCGGAACACTATCATCGAAGTGAGACTCGTCGTAAGAAAATAAGAATAAACGCTTCACGCCAATATAACCGTATTGGCCAGTACATAGCAGACTATAAGAAGGCAATTGGCTGCAGTGGCTGCGAGCTGGAGCCAGGAGCTATTTTACTTTTCGTGTGCAAAGAAACTGCAAAACCAGTCAAACTTTCAGAAGCTCGATCCCGGTCTATTCATGTCGCAAAAGAAATGATGGAAAGCAATTTGCCGCTTTGCTACAAGTGCCTAAGCGATGCTAAAAAATCAGACGAATGGCCAGTCAGACCTGACCGGGCAACACCTGCAATAGAAGATTATTAGGTGTAGCATCTTGACATCCTCCCCCAGCTAAAGTCATCAGCCCGCTTCTTTCATTTGAAAGGCGCGGGCTTTTTATGTCCCTACACACTCAAAGCTTTTAATACGCCTAACGTAGTCAAGCAGTCGGCTAAAGCTCGGTGCTCACCCTGAACACTAACGCCAAGACAGTGTGCCGCTAAAGCCAACGACTGCCACCTGTAACTATGCCCATAAGAAACCTCACCGTACCACCTCGAAAACACTAGCATTGCGCAAAGCGCATGTAACTGTGGTGCTTGATGGCCATGTGCATCACTGGATTGTTCAATCAATCGGCAATCATAGGCAGAGTTATAAATCACGACTGGCTTCGGGGACTTGAGCAGCAGCTCTTCCAGCATATTGCAGACATCTGGCCAAAGTGGTGCTTCAGCAACATCAGCGTCAGTTATGCCATGTATTTGCGTTGCTTCTGCCGGGATGGGGCAACATGGGTTTACGAGTGTATTAAGTAATGTCTCGCCGGTACTATTAATAACCGCTATCTCCACGATACGGGCATCATCACCAAGACCGGTTGACTCAACATCTAAAACATAAAACCCGTCAGCAAACCATTCTTGAACCTGCTCAACGCACCCTGATCGACGCTGCTTAGATTCGCAAGGGTCACATAACCCAACAGTGTTGTTTTGCGTGCAGCAAGGGTCGTATCTTTGCGTGCACACTTTGCATTTAAGAGTACCTATGCACTCTCTGCCAGCAGCAAGCGCAGCAAGCTGGGCATCGCTGGGCGCTCTGTATGGACGCATCGGTACGCACAGCTCCTTGTTGTACACCTCATACGCCCCTTGGCCTTGCCAAACCATGCCGGATGAAAGTTGACCACGCGCCGGCTTAAGCCTAAAAAGAACCTTTAAGTCTTTCTTTGAATACAGCCCAATAGCGTTCGCTTCAGCAGCGCGTAGGTATTTTCTATCGTTTTTCATAAAGCGGCTCTCTCAGATACCAGATTCAATCTATCGGCACTAAATTATCTGAAACTGGCATTAGCGCAACTTCCAAAGCCGAAGCCGAGGTAGCTGTCTCAGGCTCAATAAGGGCTATAGCAATAACATCACCGCCTTTAATCCAGTAATCATGAGCAGTCTGTTGCGCTGCAACTGTGCGCTGCCACAGCTCACTCGAAACACTTATCCACGGCATACCTGAAAACCCAATAATAGGCAGCCTCCCGGAGTGCGTGGCATTTCGCTCAGGCTTATACTGGGCTAACTTTGCGATAACAAAAAGTTTTCTCTTGTTAGCAATTGCATCATCGAGAGTTTCTTTATTTCTACCAGATGCCCGCTCATTTTTATCTGTGGTTTGTAACAGTAGGATATTTGAGAGCGGCACACCATTAACCTGGATGTAATGACTCGCTTGCTCGATACGATAAAAAGCAGTGAAGTAGTTTCGTTTGCCGGCAAAAGAAGAGTGCCATTGATCCAGCTCTGCTAACTCCCAAATCAGGCGCAAAAGCTTCAATGACTTTACCGTAGAGCGCTTTTTACGCTCTGTATTTACTGAGGTTAGGCTGGAACTCGATTGTGTCTTTTTGACGGTACTGATACCCAAGTGAAAACTAACAGCAATACCACCATCAACCTTTCTCACGGCATCTACACCGGCTACATCCGATTTAACATGCTCACCATACGCTTGCGCAAAGACACAATCAGTCTCGTGCTGCTCTTCAGTGCCATGAAAACGCGCAAGATGATATTTGTCTGAGGCTCGCGTGTACTTAATAGAAAGCTTCCTAAGCTCCGGCACGAATGGCTTACATAGGCAGTGAGCTACACCGCCATGTGCGTGTGTTAACACCGTGCGCCATCCTTTAGCGAACTCAGGCAATGATTGGAAGTCACTGCTGTATTTCTTACCAGCAATCAAAATCGGGAATGTTTTCAAGGTGCGCTCCATAGTCTTTACCGCTCATTTATAGACCTTCGCACAGCATTGCCAAATCGTAAAGTCACTCAGCAAAGAGCACCTGTGGATAACTTATTTTCTGTGAATAAGCCCTGTATAAGAAAAGTTATCCACGCAGATTTACCCCCCCCTATTCGTGCAGATTTACCCCCCCCTAAATCAGAAAACCGTGCAGATTTACCCCCCCCCTACCGTGCAGATTTACCCCCCCCCTAAACCTGTAAGGTCTGCCTTTATGTATTGCCGTATAAAAATCTCCTATAATTGGCAACACAAAACTGTGGATAACATGAGTAATTGGACTGCATCGAATACCAACACAAAACATAAAAACCAGCCCTTGCGTCAAAATGTAAATCAACTAAATTAGAAGCCTTTCAAACCACTTGCAGAGAAAACTATGAGCTTAAATCTAAACGCTATCTCTAATGCTGACCGCTGGTATCTGGCAGCAACGATCATCTGTCTGATAGGTTGCCTGATAGCAGCTATCAACTTCATCCCTCTTTTAGCTGGGCCAGTAACCTACGACTTCGCATTAAAGTTCATTCTTCTAGCAATACCGCTAGGCGCTCTCTATGTGAGCATCAGCCTGTGGCGCATTCACAATCAAAACTAAAAGCAGTTAATAAAAAAAGCCCCGTTATTTCAACAGGGCTTTTTTGTGTAACCGATGTCACTCTATCGACAGCTCAGGCAGAAGCCTGTGAAGCACTTTTAAGCTCGGCAAATACCTATGGCCATGCTCTCGCAGCAACTCATCACTGATAGGCTCTACGGTGTACCTAGCGGCCTTCAATGTAACCCAAAGCTCAGCAACCTCATCTTTACTTAAAAACGGCTCATCTGACCGCAGTAGAGCATCACAATCGCGAAAACTAATTGCATTGAGGGTGTTTTTTAACAACTCTGCGCTTTCATAATCATCACACAAAATCACTTCAGGCCAATCTGGATCAACAGAGTGTTCGCAGTCAAAATCTGCAATAACGACCGCACACTCGACCGTCTCATCTGTTCCAGAAAATTGTCTAATCGCCTTCATATAAGCCTTCTTTCATATTCATTTTTAAACATCTATAAAAGTCATTAAGGGTGAATCTCTGTTTTTAATTTTGCAAAAACTTTATCAAGCTCTTTTCTATTTTGCGTATCAAGCTCATCCAACCCTCGATCATAGGCATACAGTACAGCAGCAACTTCTTCCATTGAAAGGTTGATCTCAATAGTCATGTCGCGAGCAATGTGAGTGTAGTCAGGCTTACCAAATAGAGTCTCTAATGTTTTTTTCATATACCGCCTACAGTACCTACAGTAGCAAGTTTCACTTGTGACAACACTAGGATAAACCCAGCCAGGACAGCTAATACGAGTGATGTTATTTTTTGTTAGACAGTAAGCAGCTTAACAAGTTTCTTAACATGACAATCAATAGCCGCTCAACTTGTCATGACAGGCACTCAGATAGAAGAACTTTAATGACAGTAAGTTACCCACAGGAATCTGTGGATAACCCCCTGCATGAAACTCCACAAGCTTTACAAAACGGGGCTTGTAGTGATGTGTTTAAAAAATAACCTTTTTAGCAATCCACGACCGTACCAATCAAGCAAGAATAACCTTTAGGAGGTTTTCTTGTCGATAAGCCTTTCCTTAAAACGGCAAGCTTTTTCAGCATTATCCAAATCATGACGAAGTATCTCCGTCCCAGCACTTATATGTTGGGCAAGTAGTTCTTTCGCGCAAAAGCTTGCATTGGATAGAGCATCGCTGCTTACTGGCTCAGAAGCAAAAAAGCGATTTAAGAAAATAACCCCCCACATAACAGCAGCCAGAAAAAACATAAAAGTAGTAACTGGAATAAATGTTCTTGCCATATTGTTATTAACTCTTTGCTGCATGTCATAACCCCTTATGCTCCCTTTGAGCATTACTTCTCGACAGCAAATAATTTAATCTCGCCCTTATGCACCATAAATGGGAAGGGGTTGATAAGCTCTGGGCGCGCTTTAATTTGCTCCGAAGTTAAATATTTGGGTGCAGAAACGTAGTGAACTGACCAATCAGGCTGGTACTTAGTAAGCCAGCGCAACTCATTAAAATCACGGGCATAAACATAATATTCTTTATTCTCGCGCTTGAGGTTTAACGCCATAACCAGCATAGCGCGTTTTAGCTTGTCCTTTGGCTTGAATAAATAGGCTTGGTACGGCTGCCCTGTAATTTCTTTTGGAGCTATGACAGTTTTTACTTCTGGCATTCTTGTCGTGATTGAAAAAGTACATGCTCTGCTGTTTTTACCTCCCTCCTTGCACATATCACCAAAATTTCTGACTGTGATTACAGTTTTGTGAAAAGCAGGCTCCCAAGGTAAAAACTGAATATCTAAAGCATCATCACGCGATGGAACCATGCCGCGCTCAGTAATGCTGCGCATCACACCCTCTACGCGCATCTCGTGAAACTTATCCATGGCATCTTTAGCAGAGCTGGCTTGGTCTACTGGGAACCAAGCAACAGTGGTGTCTTGGTGCATGAGTAATGTAGCCGGGCCTGATAACGAACCAAGTAGCAAGTCTACAGCCATAAAGCTATTCATTCCTGACGATCCAATAGAGCTGGGAAAGGCCATCATTCCACCGGCTATACCTACACCAATCATGTCAACAGACGCTTTAGGGGTCTGCATATCTGCTTGAGCAAGCTCAACATCTTGAATGTGAGGCTGAGCACCCTTTGGGGTGTTAATGTGAGATAACGCTGCAACGTTATAAGCGAAGCTTTTCCCTTCTTCAAAAGTTTGAGTAGTAGGTTGTTTGCCTCCATTTAACCCGACGCAACCAGAAATCATCAAAGGGACCGCTAAGGCGATAAGGCTAAATGATAATTGTTTGATTTTATTGATAAGCATAAATCCATCCGTTATTTAATTAAATGTCCTATCGGTACATTTATAGTTGAATCAGGTAAACTATATGGGTGCATAGCCGATGAAGGAGCGAGCATCTGAAGTACCAACAAGGATTATCACAATGGTGATTATTAAAAGCTTCTTACATCTGCGACCTCAATACATTGTGCGCATGTGCTCTTTTGAGAGTGAATACGCTGTGAGCGATATTTGGCCAGAAGTTTTGCTTTGCATGGACAAAGAGACAGCAGAGCAGCTTAGGAAGCATCTTTTGAACGCTTACAGAATAAAAGGCGATAGATGCGCTCATAACAAGGTTCGGCCAATATGTATTTATCGTGTCTACGAGTACGACGATGAAGAGTTTTACAACTACGTTCACCGCGTACCCATGAGCATTAAAAATCTACAAAAAATTAAAGAAACTACAGGTTATGAAATCAGTGATGAAATTACCTATGTCTAGCTATCGCTAAACCACCCAGCTATCAACAGCTTCTTTACCCCAGCGCTCACGCCACTGCCGCAAATCTTTGTGATTACCGCCTCTTGTTTCAACAACCTCACCAGTGTGAGGGTTTGTGTAGCGTTTCATGCCACGCTGTTTGCGCTGCTTTTTATTTTCTGCTTCACCAGTAAAAGCGCGTAAACGGCTTGGATCAACCAGAGCCACAATATCTCGAAGCGATTTATTGTACTCAACCATCAAAGCTCGCAGCATTTCATCAAACTCACGCTCTGCTTTGTAGGCATTGCTTTGCTCAAGCTCTGCGGCGCGTTGCTCTAGCTCCTGTAAAGCTTCTTTTGTTGAGCGGTATTCATTCAGAATTGACATGTAAAGCCTCTGCTTATAGAGCTTAAGCCAGCCTTTCGCCAGCTTAAGCGGGTTAGTGTTTCCTTACATACGATGAAGCATTTTTGCACTAGCAGCCTTAAGCTCAACACAAAGCGCCTGTAGACTGCCCAAGGTAAAGCTGGCTGGCAAAGAAACGACGCGAATGCTATTTCCTTGCTCATCGAAAAGGGATAAAGCATAATTGCGATTCATACTTTTTAACATAACAATGGCCTCGAAACCTGTTTTGTAAAATGTGTGATAACAGGGGGCTTAGGCCCCTTTTTTATTGCCTATTTATCAGCAAACTCGGTTACTTTGCTATCAATAAGGTCTTGCAGCTTAGGGCTTGCTTTAAATGCCGTGTACTTTTTAGCTGGAATGTCGATTGTCTCACCTGTGCTTGGGTTACGCCCTTTTCGAGCAGCCCGCTCACGCGCCGTAAAGCCACCAAAACCTTGAATAGAAACCTCTCCATCAAGGCCCACACCTAAAGCAATGGCGCTTAAAACAGCATCTAAAGCGCGAGCACCAGCTTCCTCGCTGCTACCCAGGTTTGCAGCTACACAAGCAACCAACTCTTTCTTTTTCATACACACCTCAATACTAGCGTTTTAATTAATTACCAGACCATGAAGCCGACCTGACAAAATCTTAAGCGAGCAGGTTTGTCTCACTTGTAATAAAAGTAACACCGAAAAGAAGTGGCGCAAGCGCCTAAAGTGAATTATTTAAATAAATATTTATTATAAGGAAAATGTATTACTTGTTTGACTGTGAAAACAAAAAACAAGTAAGAGAAGTATTTTTTAACTTGATAAATTAAGCTTCTACTATGTAAGTAAAGCTAAGCTCGCTCTCACTCTGAGAACACCAGCCCAAGCGTTCCTGCTCGACTGGTAAGTGACGCTAAAAGTAAACCATCAAAATCAGGTTTGCAGTAAAAGCACGTTATGACTATCATCAGTGCACTCATCCCTCGTGGACGATAAAGGTCACTGGCCTTTCAAAAGAACCAGTATTAACCAGTCGGTACTTTCGCCGGCGAAACAAACCCAAGGGGTGCTATCCCTTTGGGGTGGCATCCCTTTTTACTAGGTGATGCCTCATGAAATATGAAAAAAAAGCACTGTATGAAATCCTTTCTCAGCATGAGCTGAACACCGAGGATTTAGCTAAAGCGTCTTACCTCATGGATTACAAAGACGCTTTCCTTCAGATTCAAGGAAACACTCTCGTTGTCAGCTTTCTTGTTGACGATGACCATGCGATCAGTCCTTTTGAGGATGCTGACTGTTATGGTCGCCTCATTTTCAAAAACGAAAGCGACTTCCATTCTCATACGGGCGTGGATCAGTACGGTGATTATGATGAGGATGTTATCGACGAAAAGTTACTGCTTAACTCTTGGGCAGATAAAGCATCAAAAGACTGGATTTACACAGAGTTTGTAGCTAACAATCTCTCCGATTTTCTTGATCTTTTTGATGATGAAGATGCTTGTGAACGTGGTAATGATTGGACTAACTTCTTTAAGAAATGTGCTGTAGCGCATCACTTATGTGACGGCGGTCTAGTTGCTGGAATATCCACAGGATACTTTCAAAGCTTCCAAGAAGTCTTGAAAAGCACCGGCCAAGCGTCCTTAAAATACAACGATGACACTCGGTTCACCATCCCAGTCTATATTTCTGAGTATGGCCCTCATACCGAGGTTACTTTTGACGATGGCTTGGAAAATCCCCACGAAAAACAAGATAGTTACCACGCTGTCTGGATACCAGGTATCCAAGACAATGTTGATATTATCTTGGAGCGTGCTGAACTGTACTGTCATGGTCAGATCGACCTCTCATACAGTGAGGAAGGAGCTAAGTTTAAAGTCGTAATGGATCAAGATGTTGGTGGTGAGCAATCGCCTGACTTCCCTACACGAAGAGAAGCTTTCGATTGGCTGAAAACTCACGTTGAGACTAACGAAAAGATTAAAGGCATAAGCATTAGTGATGAACTGAAGCACATTGGCATCACTAGAGCAGCTTGTGAAATGGCAAGCGACAGTCTTAGCCTTTATCAGGACTACATTAACGGTAATATTTACAGCACCTATGTAGCTACGTTCACAAACACTGGGACCGAGAGCGATCCTGTCTGGGAGTTTGTGGAAGATGATTACTGCGGTGGCTATATCGGTGAGGACGACGCTCTTGAGTGTCTAAAGGATCACTTCTTGGACGTTGCTTCTGCATCTATCCCTGAAGTAGATTCCAGCATCACACAAATCGCATCTTAAATACCCTTGCGGGACTTTCCGTAAGGGGAGTCTCCGCGTTTAAAACTTGGAGGCTCACATGAGCGCATTTGGAAATATCCTCAAACACCTTGAAGCAAAAAAGAACAGCGTGCTCTTTGGCGAGCAAGGCGAAGTTGAGCTGGTAATAACAGCCGACAAAGCAACTTTATCCGCACGCAAAGGCGGCTTTGTAGTAGTAAACACTACGCCAACATATAAAGGCGAAGCCTGGTGCTTTGATTATGAAGATGAAGGCGAGGAAAGAAGCATTGAATGCCGGGAAGAATGGTCAGCCTTTTCACGACTGGCTCACACCATGTTGGAAAATACTGGTGCTTCACGACAAACAGTGGAAAAAACCACTTTAGCTTTGCAGGCCGCATTCAAGTCATTGTTTGATACCTTCCGGGAAAAGACAATGCTTGTTAAAAAATACAGCACTGCTGTGTTCAGTTCGTACTCAATAGCTATCTGGAAAGCTGTTAGAAGAGAAACTTACACCGACCACTTAATAGTCAGTCATGATCTGCTGCAAGACCGTGTATATGTTCGAGGGGTTTACTCTGGAACTGAAACACAAGTTACAGAGCGGCTACTCAAAAGAGAATCCACTTTGGAGCAAATTAAAGCATCAGGAGTCATTAAGCTTCCTGCGGCCCATGTTACAGAAGCACATTACGAGCTTGCCTGTCAGGAGCTTAAAAAAATAGTCGATGAAGTGTTTGCTGCGGATGCCTTAAAAAGCGCTCAGTAAGTTTCGCCGGCGAAACAATAACCCTTGCGGGACTTTCCGTAAGGGGAGTCTCCGCACTTAAAAACTGGAGGCTCACATGAGCGCATTTGAAAATATCCTTAAACATATTGAGGCTAACAAACCTGAAAAGGTAAAACCAAACCCAAAGAGCTTTGGGTTTCAGGAATTAATAAAACTAAGTGCTGTGCCAAACACAGGCTTCCACAGACCTGAGCACAAAGTTTCGCCTTGGGTCTACGAGGTAGTGATAGGCGACAAGACTATATATATCCATCCAGAGCTTTTTTATGATCGCTATTTTGCTCAGTGGAGCTTCTGCGTAACGCCTAAAGAGGGAGTGCTAACGTTTGTTTACTATCAAAACAACAGCACCTCTACTATGCAACTGGCGCATGATCTTTATGGTCGATCTAGGGCCATAGGGTTCATTAGAAGTGTTAGTAACACTTTAGGGGATGTTTTTAGCCATATCTTGAAAGAATATGGCAATAAACGCATTCTGCATAGAATAGATGAAGGTGCTGGCATAGGTGAGTTTAAAATCGTCGCTAACAGTGACGCTGACGGCACACCTAACATCATCCGTATTTTTACAGCTATGCACGAGCCAAATACCGTAGATGTTTATTCTACATTTATAGGCGGGCCGAACAGCACCACCGAACGTTATACACCTAACGTTACGATAGATGAGCTGAAAGAACACTCGAATCTTATTGGCCCTCCCAGTAAGTGCATGAGTGAGAGTGACCGTATGCGTTTTTTCACAGAATTGAAAAAGCTTATTGTCAAATACAGCAAAGAAGCCGCGTAACTTTATCGAAACAGCCCCTGGTGGGCACTTAACCTACAGCCAAGCATAACCTGCATGGCTGTACATTAACTCCAGCCGAGCACTCCACCCGGCTGGGATGGAATGTTCGGTCTGTACAAACAAAAGGTACAAAACCATGAGCACGATAGAAATCCATAGCCAAGGTGAAGCCAATCAATACGCCCTGCTTATGGGGTCGAATATGGTTGGGGAGGTTTTAGGTAATGGTGAACTCCTAGAAGAGCAACACTTGCAGCTTGCAGTCTTTGCTGCAAATCTTCTGAGCGGTTGTTTTCCCGTTGCACCAGCAAATGCAGAATGGAAAGCACTATCTTTAGATGAGCCAAACCGACTTACCTTAGTCAGTTCTTCAAACAATCAGCCAGCTTGGTTGATAGTTCTAATTACTACTAAGGCGCTTCCGGTGAATTAACTTTCGCCGGCGAAACAATAACCCTTGCGGGACTTTCCGTAAGGGAAGTCTCCGCGCTCAAAATAAAGGCTATTTTAGCCGGAGAGGTAAATATGAAACAGTATGGATTTGTTGCGCTGGCTTTACGTCAGAGCTTAATAAACCGCTGGTCGCTCATGCGATGCCAGCAAACTGAAAGTGTCCTTGAGCATAGCGCTGTGGTGGCTACTCTGGCTATGATTGCCGGGGAAATCGCAAACGCTAACGGGAGAGGTTTGGATATTGGCGTGATGATGTGTCACGCCATAGTCCACGACGTTTCCGAGGTCCTGACTGGGGATGTGGTTACTCCTGTTAAGAAGGCCAGTCCTACACTTAGCAAAGAGTTTGCACGTCTTGAGCAGGCTGCAGAGGAAAAGCTGTTAAATACGCTACCTGATTGGCTAGCAGAGAGAATAGCTGTTTACTTTGATCCGCAATGCTACGAGCAAGCGCTTGTTAAAGGCTGCGACGTTTACGCTGCGTACTTAAAGTGTAAGCTTGAAGTTGCTGGTGGGAACGCAGTCGAGTTCCAAGATGCTTTGGAGCAAATCACAGTAGCTATCGAGCGGCTTAAAAAAGAACTTCCTGAGATTGCTGAGCTGGATAGATTATTCGGTGACAGCATTGGCCAGTCTGTCGATAAGCTATTGTCGAACGGAGCACAAGTCGTAAACGAGGACTCAATGAATAACGACAAGGAAAACGATCACGAGACTATTGATAAAGAGAAAGCAGGTGACTACTTTTTCGGATCAATAACTCCCACGTTAAACATACCTAGCTTCAATGATCTTGCCGATCTTGCTACCAAGTTTGTGCAAATGAAGCCCAATAAGAAACTAAGCGAGCTGTATACGCTATGGGACGTTTTTGGAAACATCCCAATTAATAGCGAAGAAGAAACCGAAGTGCCTTTTCTTCACTTTGAACCTGGCACGCACCGAGAAGATGTGTGGAGCTGGTTTGAAGAGCAGAACCCAGCGTTTATTGTTGGAGAGGTGATGCTTGGAGTTAGGCCGGATAAGCCTATCGACCTGTGATTTACATTTAATGTCTTAAAGTCATCTCGCGGTTGCCGCGTAGATGACTTACAGGGCACAATAAGTTATACATACATGCAAGCGCCCTTAAGGGGTATTTGCATTCTTAAGGCTACTTCCGAGGTCGCGTGATGCGCTACGTCGAAATTAGCTTTTTAGTCCTACGGGTCTAAAGAAAAAGGTCACTGTCCTTTTAAAAGAACCAGTATTAACCCAGCCAGCGTTTCGCCGGCGAAACAAAACCCTATGGGGGGTAATCTCCCTTTAGGGGTGGTTGCCCCTCAAAACGAGGTAAGCACCATGAAACAACTAAGCATAGAAAGCATGAATGGTTTTTTTGCAGCAGAAAGTGAAGGCATTTATAACGCTTTCAACGTAACCGCAGAACAAATCATTATCCAAGCAAAACAAATTGCTGAAAAAAGCTTAAAGAATCGCAAGAAAATTGAGTCTCCAGGTGAAGCTAAATCGTTTATCTGGGCTGCAATGCAAAACCTTGAGCAAGAGGTTTTTGCTTGCCTTTGCTTAGATACAAAGCATCAGATAATTTCATTCGAGAAGATGTTTTTTGGTTCAATAGACTCTGCAAGTGTCTATCCCAGAGAAGTGGTTAAGAAAGCGCTTCAGCTCAATGCTGCTGCCGTTATATTTACCCACAACCATCCCTCACTTGATTCCAGTCCGTCGAATGCAGACATATCAATAACTAAAAGGCTTACAGAAGCCTTAGCTTTGATTGAAGTGCGTGTTTTAGACCACGTTATTGTTGGTTCTGACACCTACAGTCTTGCAGAAAACGGCCAACTCTAAACCCTAACGGGCACTCTCCCGTTTAGGGAGTCGTGCCCTCGAACTGAGGAATGCACAATGGAAACAACCTATCGCAAGAAAATAGAAATCGACTATCGCTGGAGAATCCCTGCGGAGCATAAACTTATCGACCTGCAAGAGCAGTTAGATGAGGATGCTTTTGATCGTATTTCTACAATGATACAAGAAGGGTATTTGTGCGGAGAACTCCACACATATATCAATACTGAAAAGGGCGAAGATCAGCTAGTTAGTGGCTGGTGGTCTTTGAAAGAAGGGAGTGATAATGAAAACACTTAACCCTATAACCCTAAGCATCCGCTTTAGTGGGCGGGACACAATGCCAGAGCTTTTAGAGCAACGCGCAGGCGAACTTGACATAACAGTTGAGCAGCTTGTGAAACGCTTTATAAACGATGGTATGCGTGACTACAGGGCTACAACAGAACCAGCGGCCCCAGGAAATTCGTTAGACGATTTCTTTGTGCAGAACGGAGTGCTGAAAAAGCCTGAGTAACGCCTAACTAAACAGCTCAACCCAACAGGGTATGGAGGTTTCTATGAAGAACCTAAATGCCCTGATCGGGGCTATTGTATTTGCATGGTTTCCTGAAGATGAAAATCCTCATGTAGCCGGACCAAAATACAGACCAACACTCGTCGTAGATATTGACCAAAGCAAGATGATGGTTCGGCTCGCCTATGGCACTAGCCGTAACGTGCTAAATCATCGCAGAGGTGAAATTACATACGAACGTCACGAGATCGAAGGACTTAACAAGGATACGAAGTTTTGTTTGGGTAATACCAAGTGGGTTTCGCTATCAACTGAAATGTTCTTTCGAGATAAAAAACACTCAAAGCTATCTGTAATAGGTTTTACACCGAGTAATCGTGTGCGCGACCTAATGCGTAGCATTGAGGAAATTGATATTTAAGACCTTGCCGGGCATATAACCCGCAAGGGGATTATGCGCTCGGCTTTCTTTTGGGAGGAGGGCGTAACGATGAATACTAAACTAGAGATTAGTCTCACTGCTTGCCGTGGTTACATGGTCGTCCTGACGCGCCGTAATGGTGAATCAGAGATAGAAAGTACACACATGGTCACCGGCAATGAAAACTTGACGGAGGCTATGGTGGCTTCGGTAGGTTTGAACTTTGTTACTAACGGAGATTGCTTACACTTTTCTAGCGATGACGATGCTTTTTCAGACGGCGAGAGCTTGTTCTGGATTAACAGTATCGCTGAAGTTGAGCAGTCTGATATTCAGACTGTTGCAAAGTACATTGCCCCTGTCCATTACGAGATTTTACTCCAGGGCGGGGAAGCAAAAGAAGAAAGCTGAGAAATAACTTTAACTACTAATTAGTTTAAACCCTATGGGGGGACACCTCCATACGGGGGTGTTCTCTCTGAAAATCGAGGAAGCACCATGACTACCTTTACTAGCAAAACCGTATACGAACTGTACTCACTGGAGTTCGGCATTCTTGAAGTTCCATTTCAGGGTCTTGAAAGCAAGAAGCCCGAAATAACATTTCATGATGATTTTAAGCTGGAGGTTTTATATCTGGCTTTAACTGAAGAAGGTCCTGTGACAGTAAAGGCGCATTACACATGCCCTGTTATTCAGTTTCTTAAAGACTGTGATATTTTCTCTGCAGATGATAACAATCCTATGGATTGCCAATGGCAGCTCACAGGACACGAGATTATTCCCTCAGAAGAATGCTCCGAAAAGTCTTTCTTGGTTAAGGTAATCACTTTCGGTGATGACAATACCTATAACAGCGTTGACTTAGTTGTTGTGAAAGCTGTATCCGCAAGCAAAGCTCGATTTGCAGCCGTCAGTGTGTTCGCTGATGGTGAAATCAGTGCAAGTGGAGAGCATGTTTTTACTGATACTGCCGGCTATACCTTTGTTGCTGATTCAGCCAAAGAAGTGGCCGAGCAAGACCTCGAAATCTTAAAGAATTACCTTTAAGTAATTTCATATAACCCTATGGGGGGATCACCCTGTAGGGGTGTTCTCCCTTTAAAAAACAAACGGAGAAACACTATGAAAAACCTAAAAACCGAGGCTGTTAAGACCGATAAAAACGAAGATGAAACTGTCTTTACTTATCTGCCTGAAGACATGCCTCAGTGCCCTTACTGTAGCGGTAGGGTAGAAGCGCCTTTCACGGATCAAACAATCCCTTGGCGCGGAGAATGCTCCAGAGGTCATAGCCTGCTTTATCAATTAGATGAAGAAGGTGAGTTTGAAAGCCTTGAAGAGGAATTAATTACGGAGTTCCAAGATTTCCAATCAGAAGTAGAGCGTGGCAATTTGGTTGATTTTGATCCAGATTGGGTACTCGAAAGCTTCATGAAGGAACGCTTTGGCTCAACAGAAAACCCTAACAGCTATAAGGACGATGAAAAGGCAATGCTTTTTTATAACGGCTTAGGCTTAAAGTGGCGATCTGCTTTTGCAGAAAAACAAGAAAAAATCAAAATTAAATAAACCCTATGGGGCATCGCCCTACAGGGGTCGTGCTCCATTTTCTTAAAGGAGTACGATATGAGGAAGAAGAAAAAACTAAACAGAAAAATACAAAGCAAGAGAAAACAAAAAAAGGTTCTGGCTGCTATAGGAAGTGATATGCGTAATTTAGCAGTCGCTTTCTTAGGTGCTGGAGCCTTGAGCGCCGTAATAAGCAAAGAGCCTACTGGCATTGCTTTGACTATGTTCATGTTGTGCGGTGCAGCCCTTTGGGTGTGCGGCATTCTCTTAACTTCAATCACTCAAGAGTGAGTATTTAATATGAGCTTACTAACGTATCTAGGAAGCATAACCGGGTTTTGTGTTGTGCTTACAATGGTTTTAATCGTTTGGTATAGAGCAAGTTCTGAGATTTAGATTTAACTGGTAAGGCCAAGCATTTGCTTGGCTTTTAAACATTAACCTAAAGGGGGTTCACCCCAATGGGTGCGCTCCTTTTAAAGTTGGAGCCGATAATGTCACCTGAATTAGAAAGACAATTCGTTGAGTGCAACGGTTTACTTAAGGATCATCCTGATCCAAAAAGTCCTCTTAAGAGAGGTAGCAAAATCACCTTTCTAGCTGGCAATGACACCAACATTCCAATGACCTATAAAATTATTGGTTTTGAGGTTCAGCCTGAAACTGATCGAGTGGCAATTTATGTCAACTGGTCATGTTACTGGTCGCCAATCTATGAAGAGGATAAACGTTGCATAACTATTGTTAATGATCGACTTGAAGAGCTTGCAGCTCGAATCAAGGCTTTAAGAAGCAAAAACTAACCCTGTGGGGGACACCCCATAGGGGGTGTACTCCCTTTTTTAATTAAACTGGAGAAACACAATGGGATTTTTTAGCTGGAAAACTGCTGATAAAAACGAGAGCGTAATGAACTCACACACCCTAGATTGCCGGACTGTGTACTTCTTACTACCTAATGGCCAGCCTCCTATTCAGGAGGATAGTTACGATGGTTACGGAGTGTTTGGCGACACAAATGCCTATGAGTGGTTGCTTGAAGAAAATGCCGAGCATTTAGGGTTAAACCTAGACGGTCTTGATTCTGAGCAGGCTTACATGGCTGGCGTACACTTAGCTGTAGGCTCTTTCTGTAAAGATATTGCCACTGGTGAGTATTGGGTCTACGAGCGCAACAAGAGCTGTTTTGAGCTTCTTGTGAGCGGCGTGGAGCCAGGCGCAGTTGTTAACTCATTCGTGAATTGGGGCCATAAAATACCGCGATACGGCGCAAGCGCTAATGAACTGGTTGAGGCCGGTGATTTTAAGCAAATTGATGTCTCAGAGATGCTTGAAATTAAGTATCCAATCAAGCTTAGCTTCAACCCCGAAGCTAAATATGAAGACTTACCAGCATCTGAAATCTGCCCTAATCAGGGCTACTTTAACTGGTACTGAGTTAAAGCATTGCTCGCGCTTGTCGCGGGCAATGCTTCTAAAGAGAGGGTTATATGAGTTTATTAGAACTTGCTAAGCGGCTTCAAAATAACCATTCACTGTTAATCACGGTGAATGAAATTGAGAATGCTGAGGCTTTTGGCTGCAAGCTAACAGAAGGTAAAGAGTACAAGCTTTCTCGGAGCGGTCTTTTTTCAGAGTATGAGCATTTTAGCAAAGTGTCTGAAATGATCGGGTATGAGTTAAGCAAATACTTATATGTCCTGCAAGATGATGTGGGGAGCATGTTCATGGTTGTGACCATGACTTGCCAAGCCACGGGGCAGGTAGGGATCGTCATAAGCAACTACATAATAGGCTTTAAAGGTCTATTTGCTGTTGTTGAAATAAAGAAGTAACAAAATAGCAGGGTCTTTGACTCTGCTTGCCAAAGTCTCCATGCGCGGAGCTTTTGGCAAGCAGATACAGGGTGTCGCTTTCGCCGGCGAAAGTAATGAAGTGTTTATTCGGCCTTTACAGAAGGCAGCCCAACTGTTTTACAGCCCAGTTGAATCAAGTAGTCGCTGTAGGTCAGCGGCGGCTCTTGATGCTCGCGCAGCGAACTTTAAAGGCGTAAGACCGTCCATGTTCTCCACTGCATCGCAAAGTCTCTCTGCTGCAGCACGAGTTGCAGCTAGCGTGATCTCCAAGTCCAGCACTTTTTCCTCCAGCCGGCCTTTAAGCTCCTCATGTTTCTTATGCTGCTGGTACGAATGCCATGATTGGCCATTCTTCTTCGATTCAACAATGGCGTTCACATCCTCAGCGCTTAATGCCGTAAGAGTATCTTGGGGCATTAGCAAAACCTTTCCATGCTCCCAATCAAAACCTGCCTGCACGTCTTTAATGACAACTGTTTTTCGTCCTCCAATGGTATATGAGGACTCAGTTACCACTCCAACAATGTGCTCTTTGTTGCCTGCTAGCTGCTTAATGCGCAGCAAGTGCTCAATAAATATATCTAGGTTCAAGGCTCGATCCTCTCCTTATGATTATCTATGACGACAGTAGAATCCTTGCTTACCGTTCGATCCATAACAGCGCAAATAATGACACCTGCTATTTGACATCCTCACCGCCCTAAAGAGACGGTGATTCCTACTGCTAGACGGCCGACCGCGAGAATGTTCTTGGCCGCGTTTACATCGCGGTCACTGTGCGTGACACCACACGCACTGCACGTCCACTCTCTTATTCCAAGCCCTGTGATACCTCTCGGCCTGCTATCGGGCAGTGCGCCACAACAGCTACAGGTTTGGGTGGTGTATGCCTCGTTGACTTCCTTAAAAACAATGCCTGCGTGAGCGCACTTATAGTCCAACATTGTT
>RRZU011348640.1_pt1 | contig 24382 bp, 30 predicted proteins | sample 2165561 | NCBI WGS metagenome assembly RRZU01 (sample SAMN10456909, study PRJNA506462) | wastewater metagenome | isolation source: wastewater sludge | place: USA: Moscow, Idaho | reverse complement strand
TTAATTATGAAAAGAAGAAAATAAATGAATTTATAGAAGAGTATAAAAAATTGCCTGAAAACAAAAAAGATTATTTTTTACATCTCATAAAAGCAGAGAACTTAAAGAATGAAGATAATTAATTATTATCTTCTATTTCTTTTCTTAAAAGTTCAATATTAGGAAAAGTGTACTCTCCCAGCGGTGTATCTACTCTATATCTTTGTGGATTATCGAAAGGTGTAATCGTTAGAACTTTAGCTTTTCCACCATCAATAAATTTTCCAATATAGTCTATAAACTCACTTTTAAGTTCTTCTCCACTAAAAAGTCCTGTTTCTTTATCTTTTCTAAAGAACCAAGCAAAAGCTATCGCAACAACTGATTTACCCTCTTTTTTGTTAATAGCCATTAATTGCATATCGGGTCGCTTTTCATTAATTTCAGCAATAGCAACATTTAAAACTTTTCTTTTAACATTGTCAAATCTATCGTATGCAGAAGTTGAGGGAACTGCAAGATTCAGAATAAATTGATAATAGATTTTTATAGGATAAATGCTTTAAATTAGAAATTTACAGTAGTTTTTAATGAATCTTGTATTATTAATGTCAAATAAAAATCGATAATCAAGAAATATTAAATATTTCGTGATATATAGTGAAAAATTATTGACATTATTAATATATCGTGATAAAATACGATATAAACAAATATTGAGGAATACAAAATGACAATTAAAGAAGTAGAAAACTACAATCCAAATGTTAAAAACATTATTAAAAAAATATTTGAAGAAGTATTTAAAACAGAGATTCAAGATTTTGATGGAGAAATTGATTGGGGATTCCAAATAAGAAGAAAAGACTGGAAAACACAAATAGATAATCAAATTACTTTATTAGATAAAATTAATCTAGCAATGCAAAAAGAAATAAATAGAGTAATTAAAATTAGATGTGATTCATCTGTAAGTATAAATTTAGATGAACAACCTGAGTTGGATGATGCATCTATAAAAGTTGATTTTATACAAATAATGTATAGATTATTAAACTATGGTAAATATGACAATGCAGAGATAGTTATACCAATTTATGCAGATTCAAAAATCTTATTTGGTGGTGAACATCATACTATTACAAAGAAATCAGATGAATACATAATTGGTTTAGATAGTTGGATGAATTTTGAAATAAGAGCCACTAATAAATTTGATACAGATACAGCAGAATTCTCATTGATTGATGATGGTGAATATTCATATATCAAAAAAGATGATGGAGTTTGGAAAAAGTTTAAAACAGGTACAGACCCAGTTAAATCTAAAAGTTACGATAGTTTTGAAACTGTTGATAATTTTAAAATATAAATAGAAAGGGTAAAAAATAGTTAACTAAAAGAGAATATCAAATATATTAAATAAAAAAGAGACTAAAGAATAAATCTTTAATCTCTTTGGTTCAAGAGTGTCTAAAAGACAAAAAGGGCTGTTATACAGTTCGGTTCAATAAATCTTTTTAAACTAATAAAAAGAAACGAAATATCGTTATATGAAACTATATTTCAATATATTATATATGTAGAAATATTAATAGAATGAAACTTAAAGGCTAATGAAATATGAATGATTTTATTACAACAACTGGTAAAAATATAGGGAAAATAAAAAATACAGAATTTGGAAATTTTGTTAATTTAGGGGAGGGTGCTATGAGAAATCTTGAAAAAAAGCACCCTCAAAGATATGAGATGCTTTACATTGGAGCTTTATGTAAAGCTAATAACATAACAAAAGAAGATTTAATTAAATTAGTTGAGAATAGAGGATAAAATGGTTGAGAACATCGAAAAAACTGTACTTGCAACATTAATTTATAATTATGATTTATTTGAAGATTCAAATTTAAAAACAGAGTATTTTTATAATTTAAGATATGGAAAAATTTTTGAAGTTTTAAAAAAATTGCAAAAAAAAGAATTGCCTTTTGATGAAAATTTGATATTAAAAGAATTAGATTCGAGCTACGAATCTGTAATACTTGATTTATTAGCTACAAATTCAATTTCTAATGTTAGAACTTACGAAAAGATGATTATTGAAGAATTTGAAAAAAGAGAATTTAAAAAGTTTTTAAATCAAAAAATAAATGATTTATCAAATGATGAAACAAGCTATTTAAATGTATTAAATCAAGTAAATAGTTTTAATTTGAATAATTCATCAGCTTCACCATTTAAAATTGTTTCAAGCTCAAAAATTAAAGCCGAAAAACCTGAAATTTTAATCCCTAATATTTGCCCGTTGCAAAAAAAAGAAATAAATCTTTTTACTGCAAAAGGTGGAAAAGGTAAGAGTTTTACAGTTTTATATCTTTTGTTAGAAGTTCAAAAGACTGGTTTAACTACTTTTGGATGGTTCAGCGAAGATTCACTTGGAATAACTAAAAATAGGTTAGAAATTTTACAAAATACGCATAAAGCTTTAAAAAATATAGATGTGGATTTGTTGGGTAAAGAAACAAGATTACAGAACTTTATTAAAGCCGATAAAAATGGAAATTTTGAAGTTTCAGATTTCTTTTTTGAATTCCAAAAAGCTATGAAGCCCTATGATATAATAGTAATTGACCCTTTAATTAGTTTAATTTTTAAAGATGAAAACTCAAATGTAGAAGCAAGATTTTTAATGAACTTGTTAAACGCTTGGATTGAAAAAGAGAATAAAACATTAATTTTAATACATCATGAGGGAAAAGGTGAGGGGAGTTCTTCGAGAGGAGCATCAGCTTTTATCGATGCTGTAAGAATTCACGCTACAATATTTACAATTGAAAATAAAACAACTTTTAGAAAAATTAAAATTGAAAAGAGCAACCATTATTCAGGAAAAACAGAATTTGAAATTGAATTATTTAAAAATGAAATTAAACCAATTGAGGTTGTTTTTGAAGATGCAAAAAAAGAAAATAATTTATCAACAAAAGATTCAAATTTTGATATAGGTGGGATTGAAATTTTATATGATGAATCACCAAAAGAAGAAACTTTAAAATTAAAAAAAGAAATAACTAACAAAGGAGTATTATTCGATGATTAATCAAGATAGTTCATCAGCTTTAAATGATATACAATTGCTCACCGCATCAGAAGATATTTCTAAAGCCACAACTTCAATTTTAGAGAATACTCTTCAAATTTTTTTACCATTCAAGAGAATTGATAAAACAGAAATTTATAAAAAGTTTGTAAAAAACAATCAAATTTTAGAAATTGAAACACACCATTTGGAAAAAGTTTATATTAGAGGTAGATTACTAGGACAAATTCACAAAGATATTTTAGAAGTTTTAATGTTTCAAAAAAAATACTTTTCAATGAATGGTAAAAATTTCAAAATCAAAACTACTGCTTACGAGATATCTAAAAAACTGAATAAAAATCTTGGAAAAAAGAAATATATTGTTGATAAAATCAAGGAAATAGGGGATTGCACTATTGAATTAAAAGGAAACAACAACAAAACAATTTTATTCAATTTTATTGATAATATAGATATTGATGAAAATAATAATGAAATTGTGATTGAATTCACAAAAGCTTATACTTTTTTCCTAGCATCGACAAATCTAATTAATTATGCGGAATACTTAGATTCCATTTTAGAAATTGAAAATATTCAATCTAAAGATACAAAAAGAAAAATAAACACGGAATTTATTAAGTCAATCGTTAGATATATTTTAACAAATAATGGGAAAAATTCACAAATTTCAATAAATAAATTAACAGAAAAGTTGAATCTTCAAACAATTATGACCCAACGAGAAATAAATGAGGGGTTATATGATTTACGAAGAGAAGAAGTAAGAGCATATTTGAAATTAAATTTCGGAATTGAACTAACTTCTAACTCTGAAACTTTAACTTTCAATAAAATTAAAACTCATCAATTTATTCAAACTCAAAATTCTCTTTTTTAAACGGTATAATTCGTTAAATTAGCAATTATCTAACGGTATAATTCGCTATTTTAACGGTATAATTCGCTATTTTAACGGTATAATTCGCTATTTTAACGGTATAATTCGCTACAAAACGGTATAATTCGCTACTGCTCTATACATATTTATACAGTATTTATACAATTAATACTGTATATAAATATTTAAAATCTCTTTTTACAAAGATTTTAAAATTTCTATACAAAAAACAAAAAGCACTCAATAAATCATCTACAATCGATTTTAAGTGCAAATTCAAGGATTTATACTCTTTTTCAATTTAAATGCCTAAAAAGTGTTTTAAAATGCTTCTAAAGCCTATTTAAAATCAATAACCAACAACTCCACAAAAATGTAGTAAAACTCCCAAAATATAGTAAATTTACCTATTTTTTTTAAAATAAAGAATTAGTTTTTTAATATAAGTAAATTTCCTATACTTTGTGTAATTGTTTAAGTTTTATTATCTCTTTTTTAATCTCTTTAATTTTGTACTCTTGTTTAATACAAATAAAAAGTAAAATCAATATAGCTAATGGATAGCCATATATACTTACTATTTCATACATAAAATACCCTTTTCATTATAAATCTTATAACATTTAGATTCAATAAACACCAGGACCTAAAAGGTCTTGGTGTTTATCTTTCTAAATCATCTTTTTTGATTTTCTTTTTAATAGTTGATGTCTTTTTTATATCTTTTTTATCTTCTAATTCTTGTACACTTTTAACTTTATCAATAGCTTTTATCAATTTTTCTACTGTATCTTTTGAAACTACTTCTGATAAATCTCCAGTTCCATTTAAGTATGGAACTAAAGTTTTTTTATCTTTGGATATATCAAAATAAAAATCAGTATATTCAAGAGCTGATGAACTTTTATCTTTACTTATACCTATCTCTAAATGCAAGTCGTAAATAGATGAACCAACATCTAACCAAATAGATTTAATATCTTCATTTAAAAAAGAGTTTAATTCTTTTACTAAATTAGGAGTTATATCTTTTAAAAATTTTTTATCTAAAGAAGTATTATAATTTTTAGTAAGTTCTAATTTATGTTTTCCATTATTTAATATCCAAGAACTTTCAAGATTTCCATTTGTTTGATATGCAACATCTTTTGATGAAGAATAAGTCCAGTTTCCGTGTTCACTACAATTCAAAGAACCATCTTTATCAACTGTAATATTATTTATATCAATTCCATAAGATGTAATAATTTCTTTAAAATTTGGATTTATATTTAATTCGTTCATTTAAAATTTCCTTTTACTATTTTTTTTAATTTCAATATTTTTTTCTCTTAAAAAACATATTCTATGATATTTACATTCTGATAAATTTCCATTTATTAAATAAATATCATCATCATTTTTTGAAAGAGCTAATTCATTTTTCAATCTCTTTATAACTATTCTATTCCAATGTAAACTATAAATTAAAGATTGTAAATTTGTTCTTAAAGGTTTTCTAATCATCTTATTAACTCTTTAGAAAATTGTTTTTCTTTATCTTTTGCCAAAACAAAAAAAAACTGTTTTTTAATTTCATTTAATCCTCTTGATTTATGAATATCATTAAAATCTGAATAGCCCTCTTTTACTTCTTGTTCTGTTAAGTTTGGTAAAATTACTTTAACTTTGTATTCATCTTTTAATTTAAGAGCAGTAATTTTTCCTATATTTTCTTTACCTTTTAATTCTTGTTTTTTATCATTATCAGGAGCTATAATTATATTTTTGTCAGGAAATTTATCTTTAAAGATTTTTACAAGATTTTCAATATTATAAATATCAATACCCATTACAACAGGTTTTTTTATTGCTTCGTGAATACTTACAGCAGTAGCAAATCCCTCACAAATAATAATTTCTTTTACATTATCAATTTGTTTAGCACCAATAATATGAAAACAACCTTGTTTTTTAGCTAAGTGTTTAATCCCAGCTTCTTTTTCTTCTTTGGTTAATAATTGTCCTATCATTTTATCTCCTGATGGAAATATTCTTTGAGAACTCCAAAATTTACCATTTACATCTCTTAATGGTACTAATAAATTTCCGAACTCATCTTGCTTCAAAAAATAGTTTTTTTCAAAACCTTTTTTAACTAAATAAGGGTGTTGATTATAAGCCCATTTTGCGTTATTAAATTCATTTTCTAAAATTACAGATGTTTTTAAATTTTCATTTTCAAAATCTATTTTTGGTTTTGATGAAGTATAAATCAATTCACTATTATTTATAGATTCAATATTTTTACTACTCCAATTTGATTTATATCCAGTTTTAAAATTTTGAATAAATCCACTAACTTTATTATCAATATGTACAAGATATGCTCCTGATTTTTTATGAGCTGTATCATCTACAACAGGTACTCTATGAAGTTTACCATCTACAATTAAATCATCAATTATAAGACCTTGATTTTCAAGTGCTTTTTTGAAATCATTTAATGCTTCATTTAATTCATTTTTTTTTTCTTTTGGAGAAAGCCATTGTAAAAAATTCTCTTTTTTATCTTCAAAGGTAAACCAATACTTTGAAGAATTATCCCACAAAGCCCCAAGATTTTTTACAAGTTCTTTTTCTTCAAAAGGAACATATAACCTAACTTTATTTTCTAAATCTTTATTCATTTTATTGCCGTCCTTTAATGAATTTATTTTTCTAAACCAAAAGTTCTTTTTTTACTAATCTCTTTTTCTTGCCCTTTACTCATATTGTGTTTTTTTTTAAATTCAATAAATTTATCTTTATAATCATTAGATGAATTTTTATCTAATGAATTCTCTTTTATTAAATCACTTTTTGTAACACCTATAAAAACTTTGTTAAATCCGTTCAAAAATTCTTTTGAATCATCACCAGCAATATGACCAATATTATCTAAACTTTTTTGAGTAATATTTTTTATTTTATCAAGACTATTATCTAATACAAATTCAAAATCAAATCTTTTGTTTAGAACTGCATTTATATTTTCTTTTTCTAAATCATTTTTATTTTTATCTAAAGTATTTGTACCAACATTAATTAAATGTTCTATACCATTTTCAAAGTTGCCCTCACCTAATTTAACATCTAAGTTATATTTTTTACCATTAAATTCTAATTCAAAATTAACATTTTCTTTTGAAAAATCAAGAGTATTTTCATTTTTTAATTGAACAGTTTTATCATAAACTTTTAAAGTATTTAAAACCATTAAGGCTTCTTCATTCTCATAACTTTTTAAATTGTCAAAGATTTTAGAAAAATCTTTATCTATATTATCTAAATTGTTAAATTTTATTTTTGTTATATTTTTTTCCATCTTAGATATTCTCATTTTCATTTGTATTTATATTTTGATTATTTGATTCATTTTTATTTTCATTATTTGGTTTTAAAACAATAATCTTTTCAATCTCAATAACTATATTATTCAAATTATTTGAATTTAATAAATTAAATAATTCATTTCTAAAGTATTCATTTTTTTCTAAATTGATAATTAAATCATTCATACTATTTAATTTAATTTTCTCTTTTTCTTTTTTCTCTTTTAACTTGATTTTTGCAATCTTATTTGCAAACTCTTTTTTTAACTCTTCAATCGTTTTTTGTGGTTTCATTTTTTTATTTCCTTTGTGGTTTAAATCAATTATTTAATTATCTTATTTATTAACTTAATTCCTAATAAAGAAAAAAACTAGTAAAATGATAATATAGAATTTAAGAAGAATGCAGGATAGGGAAGATGTACCCTAAAATATATATTTTAGTTTATATTTCCCATTTCTGCGAAGCTCTTGGTTTAAAATAAATTTTAAAGGATTTTTATTGCCTAAAGATATAAAATTAAGATTAGAAGATATTAATTATGAAATATTGAATAAAATTAAAAATAAAACAAATATACCAATAACACGAATAATAAATATGGTAATAAAAACTTTAGAAAGTGATAATGAATTTATAAATTCAAAGAATATTTCAGATATGACAGAAACTATATTAAAAGTTAAAATTACAAAAAGCGAGAAAGATTTTTTACAAGAACAAGCTATAAAAAATGGTTCAAGTAGTTTAACATCAGAGGTTAAATATAGATTACTAAATACAATATATAGAGAAAAATATTTTACAAATATTGAGTTATCTACATTTATAAGAACAAAAGGAGAAGTTAATAAAGTAGGTATAAATCTTAACCAATTATTGAAATTACTTAATAAAAAATCTAGTTTAAATGTTAATGAAGAAATACTAAAGAATATGATTAGTGATATAAATATTAAAGTTTCAAATTTATCTAATGAGTTAGAAAATATAATTGAAAAATCAAGAGATAGGTATTAATATATAAATGGCAAAAAAGATATTTGAAGATGAACTAAAAGTTAAGAAAAGTTTTGATTACGAACAATTTTCAAAAAAGACTTTTAACAGAATTGAATTAGGAAATAAATCAACTTTTAATTTTAAGAATAAGAATAAAACTTCAAATATTCAGACTAATAACAACTATAAAAAATCAAACGAAGTTGTGATAAAAATAACTGGTAGTTCTAAAAATTTTGAAACATTAACTGCTCATATTGATTATATATCAAGAAATGGTGATGTTGAACTTTTTAATGACGATTATACATTTTTAGGAAAAGATGAAGTAAATGATTTAAAAGATATATTTAGAAATGATAATATCAAATTCAGAAAAGAAAATGAAAAAGATTTTAAGAAAGAAAGAAAAGAAGCAGTACATATTGTTTTTTCTATGAGAGAACACTCAACTACTCCCGAAGATAAATTAAAAAAAGCAGTAGTAGAAACATTAAATAAAAAGTATCCTGATAATTTAGCTATTTTTGCTTTTCATAATGATACAGATAATCCACATATACACGCAGTATTAAAGCTTACAGATATAGACGGAAAAAGAATAGATATAAGAAAACAAGATTTAAACGATTTAAGAACAACTTTTGCAAAAGAATTAAACTCATTAGGTATTGAAGCAACAGCAACAATTAAAAAGAATTATGAGAATGAAAATAGAAAAAATCACTTTTATAAAGTTGTTGAATTTGGTGAAGCAAAATATAAATTTAGTGAAGATGAAAATGCAAAGAATAGTTATTATATTAAGTATGAAACTAAGAGCGGTATAGTTGATTTATGGAGTGATGATTTAAAAAGAGTTGTAAGTGAGAATAACTTAAAAGTTGGAGAATATGCAAAATTTAAAGTAGTAGGACAAAAGCCAGTCGAAATTTCTATCAATAAAAAAGTTAATGGAAAAAATATTATTTTTAAAAAAAATGTATTAAGAAATGTTTGGGATTGTTCTATTTTAGGAAGAGAAAAAGAGCTAACAAATTTAACAAAAGTTAGTAAAGAATTTAAAAAATATAGTTTTGAAATGGTTGAAGATGGAGCTACTAATGATAAAGTTAATGTTAGTGTTAAAGCTGGATATTTTAAACTTGTTGATTTTGGTGTAGCTAAATATGAGTTTAGTAAAGATGAAAATGCAACAGATAATTACTATGTTAAATTTGAAACTAACAAAGGAATTTCTACATTATGGAGCAAAGATTTTGAACGAGTTGTTAAAGAAAATAATTTAAAAGTTGGAGAGTTTGTGAAGTTTAAAAATTTAGGACAAGTGCCTACAAAAATCAAAATACAAAAAACTGATAAAGATGGGAAAAAATCTTTAGTAGATAAAACAGTTCTTAAAAATATGTGGGATTGTGATGTGTTAGGTAGAGATACAAAAAGTAAATCTAACGATAAAAATATTGAAAGAAGTTAAATATGGAAAAAGAAATTTTATTAATAATTGTTGCTATTTTGTTTTTATGTTATTCAATTTATTTAAAATATTTTAAAGAGAAATATTCTCATACTTGGAGAAAAAAATCAGCGAATAGAGTTTTAGAAAAAATAAAACATTTTGATAGTCCGCAAGTGTTCGCATATTTAAGAAAAGTTGAGCCTTTTATAGTTGAAGAATTAGTATTAAGTGCATTAGACCAAAGAGAAGATATTAAAATTCAAAGAAATAAAAGATATACAGGAGATAATGGTGTCGATGGTAGATTTTATATAAAAAACAAAGAAGTTAATTTAAAATTTGTTGTACAAGTTAAAAGATATAGCTCTTATATAAATTCAAAACATTTAGAAGAGTTCCACGAGCAAATTATAAAAGAAAAAGCATATAAAGGTTTATTTGTTCATACTGGAAAAACCTCTAAGAACTCTTTAGAACTTTCAAAAAATAATGATAAATTAGAAATAATTTCAGGAGAGAGATTAATTAATTTGATTAGAACAGGAAGTTTTTAAAATAGAAAAAGAATACTATTAGTTTAATATTAATATAATTCCACAAGGCTAGAGTTTTGGATTGCCGTCCTTCTCTAGCTCATCTTTTTTAAATCTCAAAAAGTCTCATTTTTTAACTTTTTTCAAAAACCTACATAATCCATAAAATAGAATCTCTTAACAATTATAATAGCTGGATCAATAAAATTGAATTAGCTATTATAATTCCATTTCAAATAAATCTCTTTCTTTTTTTAAACCTTTTGAAGTGTTGTTTTTTATTGCTTCACTTTTTGGTTTCCAATTTGAAACATATCCTTTTTCTTTAGACATCTTTTTAATCTCATTAATTACAGTTTCATTATCACTTCTAAGTGCTATTAGATAATCAAAGTTTTTATATGTAGGAGCATTTTCTCCTGTAATAGTTGAAAGCTCTTTAATATCTTTTGTATATTTAGTTATATTAGTTTGTTCTCTCTCTATTCTATCATCTACACTATCATAAAAGTTGTTTACTCTTTTGATTAATCCAGTTAATGTTACAGAGTCTTTAAGTCCGTTTAATAAATCTGATTCAGCTCTTATAGTAAGGTTCATTGGTTCATATACTAAACCATCTTTCTCATTTTTTAAATAAAACTCTACTTTTGTTTTATCTACCCTATTTCCATAAATTGCAATATCTCTATAATCAAAGAATTTAATATCACTTTTGTATCTTAACATTTCATCCACATTCTTATCAAAAGCATTTTTTAATTGTGTTTGAACTGTTTTATTAGACTCATCAATATCTTCTTTAGGAATATCAAAATCTATTTTTGTTCTTACACCATCTTCAATAGAATAATAACTACCTTTAAAATTATCAATAGGATTTTTAGATAAATGCTCTTTTAAAGAATATAAATCTTTTAGTTCTGCTTCACTATCACTTTTATTTTTTATGCTTCTATTCAAAAATTCTTCATTGTTAAATATCTCTTTTTTGAAGTTATTATAAAAGATTTCTTCATTTCTTAAATCACTTGAGAGTTGAACTTGCATTAAAATCAACGGATTTCCCGTTGCTTCTGCTTTCATTTCAGCAGCATCCGCCGAACCCATTGTAAAATCTTCTAATTCTCTTAAACTTAGCCCAGCTTGTCTAAATTGTTCTATTGATTTTGCTTTACTTTCAATAGTTTGCCACATTCTAGCATCGTATGTTTTTTCAGTTGCGTATCTAAATTCTTTTATTCTAAAGTTTTCAGGGTCAGCTTCAAATAGTTTATTACCTTGTCTTATTACTCTTCCGTTTCTTTGTTCTAAATCAGATGGTCGCCAAGGACAATCTATATGATGAATTGCAACAGCTCTATCTTGTACATTTGTACCAGCTCCCATTTTAAATGTAGAACCAATTAAAACTCTTACTTTACCACTTTTAACATCATCAAATAATGCTGATTTTTGTAAATCAGTATTAGCATCGTGTATAAATCTAATTTCCTCTTGAGATACACCTTTTGCAACAAGTTTTTTTAAAATATCTGAATAAATATCAAATTTAGAAGTTTCAGCTATAAGCTCATCATTACTTTTAGATTTTTCATTATCTATCAAATCGTTTAAATTTACTTCCTCTATTTTATTATTGTTGTTTGGAGCTTCATTTAATTCTATTTTTTGAGAGTTTATTTTTGGTGTTGATAAATCACAAAATATAAGTTGTGTACCTTTAACATCACTCCAGTCTAAATACTCTTTATAAACATTATTTACAACTGCATTCACTTTAGAGTTTTCATAATCTTCTGCATTTGGATTGATTAATCTATAATCTAGTCCAGCTTTCCGTGCGTCAGTTGTACAAGCTAATAGATTGTTTCTATGTATATCCTCTTCTTGATGTTCCATTCTGTAAATAATAGAACCTTTTGGATATTGATTGTTTGAGTCAGGTACTCCAATAAAGTCAGCAACTATATCACTTCTTGGAACTATTGTGTTAATTGGTTTATCGTTATACAATTTTGGTACAAAATCTTTAGCAAATTTTTTAATATCATTATTTGTAATTACATCCGCAAAAGTTTTATACATTTTTGTTAATTCAGGAACATTGTTAAATTTATTAAATCTTGAAACTATTTTATAGTTTACTCCTGAACTATCTAATTCCCACGAAGAAGTAACTTGCCCAAAAGTTGAAGCCCAACTATCAAAACTACTAATCCCTTTTTTTGAAAGCTCTTTAGGTTGCATATATCTTTGTAATGTATATAATTCTGTTATTGAGTTTGATATTGGTGTACCTGTAAGAAATGCTATTTTATTGTTTTTCTCATTTAAGTATCTTGTTTTACAATACATATCATAAGCTTGTTGAGAACCTTTTAAATTTCCTAATCCTGATATATCACCCATAGAAGTAGTTATTAATAAATTTTTATAAGTATGTGCTTCATCAACTGCTAATAAATCTACTCCTAAATCTCCAAAGTCTATACTTTTTGATTTTTTATTTTCTTGCAATAAATTATCTAATCGAGCTTTGAAACTACTTATCTTTTCTTCAGTAGCTTTTATTGAAAAACCTCTAGTTGATTTTCCATCTTTTTGGGCTATTTCTTTTTGAGTGTCTAGCATTGATTCTAATATAGAAATATCCTCATTTATTTGTTCTTTAACAATTTCATAAGGAGCTGGTAAAAGTTTAAATTGACTATGTGTCATTATGATTGCATCATAATTATTTGTAGCAATTTTTCCAAAAAATTGTTCTCTATTATTTTTTTCTAAATCTTCTTTATTTGCTACTAATAAATTTGCGTTAGGATATGCTTTGTAAAACTCTTTTTCCCATTGACCGATTAAATGGTTTGGTACAGTTATAAGAGGTTTATTAACTAACCCCATTCTTTTTTGTTCCATAATAGAACAAATTGTAACTAAAGTCTTTCCAGCACCCACCTGATGGTCGAATAATACATTTTTATCCTGTACTGCTCTCCAAATTGCATTTTTTTGATGAACTCTTAATTTAATAGAATTGTTAAGATTAGGGAATGTTAAATGAGAACCATTATAGTTAGGCTCTACATCTGTGTTAAATGTTTCATTATAAATTTTTTCTAAATCAGTTCTTCTATCTATGTCTTTATAAATCCATTCAGAAAAGTCATTTTTTAAAATTTGTAATTTAGAATTTGCAAGAGCTGTTTCTTCTTGATTAATTTTTTGTTTTTGTTTGCCCTCTTCATCTAAGTAAGTATCAAATACCTTAATAGGACTATTTTTTAAACCACTTTCAGCAATTTTAAAAACTCCAACCCTAGAAGTACCATATTTTGAAACTATATCTCTTGGTAAATAATTCCCATTCCCGTCAAATGTCCACTCACCCGAAGTCTTATTATGTAATAAATTCCAATTATCCCTATTTGTTTTATAATGACTTTCAAAAAATTGATGATAATACTCTTTAGGTATCCACGAAGTACCTAATGAAACACTTATTTCAGTCGCTTTTAAATCTTTTGGTAGAACTTCATTTAAACTGTTTAAATTGCTCTCTAATTCTCTATGCTCTTTAACCAGCTCTTGAACTTCTTGGAATTTACTTTTAACATTTCCTGATAGATATTTTTCTGCAAGAACATAACTAACATCATCATTCTTAATAGTTGAGTGGTCTATGAATATTAATTTCTTTTCTAGTAAATCTTTTATAATTACATCTTGAGATATATTTAATTCATTCCCCATGTAGTTTAAATCAATTTTTCCAAACTGATTTAAACTAGAGATTAAAGCTTCTTTTGGATTATTTACTTCTATTTTTACAAAAGGCGATATAGTTCTTCTTTCAAAAATATCAGCTTTTTTTGCACTAGCTTCAACAGGTTCAATATTATTCTTTTTAGCAACTTCTTTACTAACTCCAGCTGAATATTCTAATTCTAAAGCTAGTATTTTTTGAGCTTCAACATCATTCACAAAAGCTTTTTTATTTATAGATTTATGTAAGTAACCCTCTTTTTTTACAAATTCATCATAATATTTATTTAGTAATGCTCTTTGTTCTACAAGTTTTGGATTAGTATCTTCGATAGGGGCTTGTTCAAGTTGGATAATATAATTTAGGGTATCTCTAATATTTATAAATTTTGATATTTTATTTTTTTCATTTTGGTTTAATATAGGTTTTTTATACGATAATACTTTTCCCTCATCCGTATCTAAATTATTAATTTTTATATAAATCTCATCATCTTTTAAAAAATAATTGTTTTTTTTCAAATCTAATAAATGTGAATCAGGATTTTTTAATTCAAAATATTGTTCTTGCTCTTTTACTTTGTGATATTTATAAATATTTTCAGGAAGTCTTGAAATAGCTTTTTTTAACTCCTCTTCCATATTTAGACCCATATCTAAACATTGAGTAGTTTCCCCTATTCCACTCATTACAAAGTCCATTTTCCCTAATATTTGCAAAGGATTTTCTTCAAAATATTTATTTACATAAATAGGTTTATTTATATCTTTAGTGTGATGAGTTGATACTGTTATATCTGTAAAATCTTTATGTATATCTTTGTCTATACCCTTTTTAAAGAAAACTATATCCGTTGTTACTTCTGTACCAGCTTTGTTTTTAAATGTATTATTTGGAAGTCTAATAGCACCAACAAATGAAGCTTCATTACTCAATTGTTCTCTTAATGATGAATCTTTAGAATCTAAAAAATAACTAGAAGTTACAAAAGCTACTATCCCGTCATCTTTTAATTCTTTTATAGCTCTAGCCATAAAATAGTTATGAACACTAAGCATTGATATATCATTGTTATTCATATCAAATATCTTTTTTTGACCATAAGGCGGATTACCGATTACTGCATCAAATTTTTTGTCTATATCAAAATTTTCAAAAGGAAGATTATAAATTTTTTGTTTTGGGTACAATTTATTTAATAAGTTTGCTGATGTTTTATCTAATTCAACAGCAGTAAAATTAATATTATTAAAATGATTTTTTGAAAAGCTTAAAAATGCACCATTACCAGCTGATGGCTCTAAAAACTCTTTAGTTTCTTTATATTTATTAAGTCCAAATCTATCTAAAGCATTATAAATTGTATCTATTACTATTTTTGGTGTGTAATGACTATCCATTGTTGAAGTTTTAGCACTTTTGTATTCATCTTCTGTAAGTATATTTTTTAGTTCTTCATATTCTTTAACCCAAGAAGATGAATTTTTGTCAAAAGCTTGAGGAATACCACCCCACCCCGAATAATTACTTAATGTTAATTGTTCTTCAGGAGTAGCATTTCTTTTTTCATTTTGGAGTATGTTTATAAGTTTTATTGCTTCTATGTTTTTATTATATTTATCTTTTCCACCTGTAATAATAACTTCATTACTAGAAGTAAAATCATTTAGTGAATCATAAACACTTCTTTGAAGAATTTGAACGGGTCTATTCCCCTCTCTTCTAACATCTCCATATCCGTTATGCCCTCTTCCCTCATTTTGTTCGCTATGTTGCTCTCTAATATCTCCAGTTCCATTTGTCCTTGCATTTTCATCGCCGATTGAAGTCCTGATAAGTCCGTTAGAGTTCTGATTTGAGGAAATTCCCTTACCCATCTCTCCAATATCTCCAAGTTGTAAGGAGTCATTATTGTTCCACTGTTCCCCAGTTTGTCTTCTATCTTCTGATACAATTCTTGTGTCAAATTCGTTTCCAAATAATCCCAGTTCACTTCCGCTTGTATTCGTTCCATAATCTTCTACCCTTTCTTTTAAATCATCTAATTTATTCTCTATCTCATTTGATACAAAATCAAATAAAGATAAACCATTATAAAGCTCACTATCCTTTTTCTTTTTCGCCATAATAAAAAATCCTAATTATAAGTTAATTTATTATAACAAAATGTAGTATTTACTTATCTTTTTTAAGTGTATTAATTATCTAGCAATTTTAGTATTATTAATATCAATTTTGAAATATATACCTTGAATTTGATGAACAAATAAATTATTTCTTTCATCAATAACCCAACCATTTTTCTTGTTAATAACTTTTTGATTATAAAATAAATCTTTTTCATTATCAAAAGCATTAATTATTTCTTTGTATTTCTTTCTACTCATATAATAAGATTGTATAAGTCCTATTATGATAAGGATAAGAATTATCCAAGACATTAACTCAACCATTTTAAACCCCTTTTTATTTATCTTTTTTAATCGCTTCTAAAATTAATATTCTTAATAAATTGCTTGTTGAAATCATCTTACTATCTGCATATTTTAAATATTCATCATATTCATTTTGAGATAAATAAGTAGCTAATTGAATATTTTTTTTATCTTCTTTTGCAACAGTTCTTCTACTTAATTTTTTATCTTCTTTTGCAAATGTATTGGTCGTTCCAGTTTTTAGAGCTTGACTAATAACACTTTTAATATCTTTCTTTTTATTATCACTTTCAGCCATAATTTAACCTTTTTTATAATTTAATATCATAGATTATCATAAACTATTATATTTTATGATAATTTACTATGTTTTTTAATCTCTTCTAATAAAGCAGCATATTCAATCTGAAACCTTGCATAAGACATACGACTCAATGGAGTTTCACTCCATAATTGATTTATACTCATTCCAGTATTAAGTATATTTTCAATGATTTTTGAATGTTTAAAAGTAAAGAACTTTAAAAAAACATAGTTTTCTTTTAAAGTGTCTTTTATCAAATCAATATCTTTTGTTTCTTTAATATTTGTAGCTAAGATAATGATATTTTGATTTACATTTTCAATTTCTTGTATAGTCTTAATAGTCTTTAATATAGCATTATAATTTGGTACACAAGGCATAATAATAACATCACATTCTTTTACTATTGATAGAACACCTGAATCTGTAAATCCACCAAAATCATAAACACAATCATCAATTAAAACAACTTTATCTGATATTTGAGCTTTTTCAGGATAAAAAGTTTCTATAATACTATCATCATTACTTTGTAGAAATAAATCTAAATCTTTTGCTATTGATAGTGCAAATGGTGTTTTACCTTGCCCACCTTTTCCATTTAATATACCTACTCTCATTTTGCCGTCCTTTAATATAATATTTAATGATATTCTATATTTATCTATCTTAAAATATTATAAAACATCATTTAATATATTACATCATAATATATTAAGATATAATATGATTATTTATAATATATTACCTTAATACAAGGATATTTAAGTTTAAATTAATAAACATAGGAGTATAATTTTAAAAGATAAGGAGGTTTTTTATTAAAAAATTACTTGTCAAATGAATTTTAGGAGTTTATAATGGGTATCAGAGAATTAGAAAAACAACTTTCAGGACAACAAAAAAAATTGAAGATGTTGGAAGAAAAGAAAAATGCTCAAGTCGATATTCAAAATAAATTTGAAAATGAAGTTGATGATTATAGTTTTAAAAGTGGATATTTAAGAGCAGTTGATATGGATTTTCTTTACTCAGAACAAATAGAAGAACAAAAGAAAATCATTAAGAATCAAAAAGCAAGAATAAAAAGATTAACTGCTAAAGGTACTGATACTAATAAGAAAAAAGTAACAGCAAAATATAATAAAGAACCATCTAAAAAGGACGGCAAATAATGATTAGATTGTTTAAAATAGGGTGTCATTCATTCAGGGATATGGCAAAGTTAAAAGAAGCTCAAGAAGAAGCTAGTGCAACAGGTTTAAAAACTATGGAAGAGTTTATTAAATTCTTAGATAATAGAAGATAATAAATAACATTATGTGGATTTTGTTTTTGATATAATAAAGTCCACATACAAATAAAAGGATGGCAATATGTTTAAAGTATTAAAGTTAATCGGAGCAGTTTTCTTTTTTTTAACATATATTTTAATGCTAATTGGTAAAGCACTTATTTTTATAAGTGGGATAATATTTCTAAGCTCAAGAGATAAATTTTAATAAAGGGATTAAGATTATGAGTGCTGTAATAAATTTAATTAGAGAAGCAAGTGTTTATCCTAGTGCAAGTACAGGACAGATACATATAGGAAAACTTTTAATGTCTTGTCTAGGGGATATTAGATTAAATGTAAATATGGAAGAGATACTTTATAGAGTACAAATAGATTCTCTAGTAGAACTATTTAAAATGGTTGAAGAAAAAACTTTAAGAGATAATATTAAAAAATATAATCCAACATTTTTAGAAGAATTAGCTAAATTAGAAGAATGGTACAATTTAGATTAAATACATAAGGAGAATAAAAAATGAATAAAGCTTTAAATAAATTAGATAGATGCGTAAAAGCAGATACAGGTGTAAGTGAGATAGTTAAGAGTTTTCTTATTTCTTTAGGTTCAAAATATGAAGTAGATTTAGGAAAACTTTGTGCTTTAGATAAAGAAAATTTTGAAGCTTGTGTGATACTTTTTAAAACACTTAGAACAGAAGAACGGTTTGATATGTGGGAACAATTAAATTTTCTTGGTTATAGTAAGTTATAAAATATGATATTTAATCATATTTTATAATTAATTATCATTAAGTATCATATTTTATAATAAACATTAAGGAGAACAGATGACAGCTATTCCAAATTCTCAACCTAAAGAGGTTTTTAATTACAAAGAGTATTTAGAATTTATGGAGAGTAAAAAAGTTAGACACGGAGCTGAAAGAACATATACACTTTTAGACTTTGTAACAGAAGAACAACAAAGAGCAGATAATGAAAAAGGTATTCAAGATATAAGTTCTTATGACCCCACACCAAAAGAAATAAAAGAGCATTTTAATTTTGTAAATAAAACTATTAGAGTATTAAGAGAAAAATATCCAAATGATGAATATTTATACTCTTTAGATAATGATGAAAATATGCTAGTTGAGTTTTGCTCTACTGATTGGTATAAAAGATATGGAATTGAAAAGTGAAAAAAGCATATTTGATATTAGGAGTTAATGGAGCTGGTAAAACTACCTTTTATAAAAAGAATTTGAAAGATAAGTTTATAAATGAAGATGTTTTATATATCAATGCAGATGAAATAAAACAAGAGCTTGTTAAAAATGGTTTAGAGAGTAATTATGCAAAAATCAAATCAGGACAAGTTGCAGTTTCAAAGATGAGTGAATGTATTAAACAAAATAAAAACTTTGCTTTTGAAACAACTTTTACAGATAACGGACAAATGGGAAGTATTGCTATTGTTAAAGAGCTTAAAAGAAATGGCTATGAAGTAGAGGGATATTTTATACATACAAAAGATGTAAATATAAATATTGAAAGAGTAAAGAGTAGGGCAGAGAATAAAACAGGGCATTATGTACCAGCAGAAGTTATAAAAGAAAGATATGATTTATGCGTTAAAAATGTAACAGAAAATTCACAATTATTTGATAAATTTAATTATATTGATAACACAAATTTAGATTATAAAATAAGTGATGAAAAAATCTTAGAAAAAGAGATTAAAAAAGTTTTTAAACATAAAGCAATTAAAAAAGATAATGAGATAGAAAGATGATAATAAAACTACCATCTTTAAAAGAAGTAGCTGAACATTTAGAAACACCTTATAAAACAGTTACAGGTTGGAAAAAAAAAAGAAAGTTGTTATTGAGATTAGGATTACAAAAATATAAAGAAAATTTATCAAAAGGAAGAAAAGATGAAAAAAACAGTTAGAAATTTATTTGGTATTTTAGGATGTACAGTTTTATTAACAGGTTGTGTACAACTTCCACCAGTTCCTGATGCTATGAAAGTATCTACATATAATAATACAGGTTCAACAGGTAATTCAAATAATCGTTATACTAATGTAGCAAATCTTACAGGGGATGAGAAGTTAAGTTGTGAGTATAAGTATTGTACAGCTAGAATGGAAGATAGCAGTTTTGATAAGCTTTGTAAACCCTCAAGAGATAGATTAGCAAGTATGACTAAACAATACACTAATTTTAATGATAAACAAAAAGTTATTAACAATTTTATAGAGCTTTGTCCTCATTCAAATATAATTGATTCGCCTTTTAATTAGATAAAGAGGTTTACTCTTTATCTTTATTTAGATTAGGAGTAAATCTTCTTTCATCATTCTTTTTCATTGACTCTCTAAACTCTTTTTGTTTTATATCTGCTTCAATTACTTTTTTAGCCATAATTTCTTTAGCTTGTTTTTCTTCAGCAGTTTCACAACCAGTTAATAAAATCAATCCTATAAAACTTATAAGTAGCATTTTTATCATTTTTTATCCTTATTTAAAATATTATAAAGTATGATAAAATATCATACTTTATAGTAAAATATACTATTTTACTTTATATCGGGTTTCCCATCTTTATCATAAAACATAGTTTTACAACCATTTTTATAGTTAGAACATCCCCACCAAAATAAACCTTTATCAGTTTTTCTTCTAATCAAATCTCCATTTTCACAAGTAGGGCATTTGTGTTCTGATACTTCTTCTACTTTTTTCTCTATTTTCTCAAATTGTGGTTTTTCATCTTTATCAAAATAAAAAGCTTTACATCCATTAGAGTAGTTAGAACATCCCCACCAATAAGTAACTTTTTTTTCTTTTACTGATTTCATTCTTTTTAAAAAACCTAAATTGCATTGAGGACAAGAAATTGAATTATTATCATTTTTTGTTAAACTTTGGAATTTATCAGAATTTTTAATTCTATTGATTTCTTCTTCTATTTGTTTATTTATGCTTGTCAAAAATTGCTCTTTAGTAATTTTTCCTGTTTCAATCTCTTTTTGTAATTCAAACCATAAAGCAGTCATATCAGGTGTAGTTAAAATTTTAGGAGATAGTGCTATTAAATCTCTACCTTTTTGAGTTGATTTTATGGCTTTCTTTTCTTCAATAATATAACCTTTTTCAAAAAGATTTTTTATATGTTCAGACCTAGTTGCTGGAGTACCAATTCCACCATTTTCACCTTTTTTATTTTCATCTTTTAGCAGCAACAATTTCTTAATTTTTTCATTTGAAACATATTTTGCAACACTTGTTAAATCTTTTAATAATGTTGGAATAGTGTAGTATGGTTTTGGAGCAGTTTTCTTTTTCTCTATGTTCAAATCTTTGCAGTATGCAGAAGAATTATCTTTTATATTTGCTAAATCAATATCATTGAAATCTTCACTTTCAGTATCATCATCTTTTAAATCATCACTTTTAAACAACACTTCAAAGCCTTGTTTAGTTATCTTTCTTGATGTAGTTGTAAAAATATTATCATTAATATTTATTTCAACAGTTGATAATATAAACTCTTTATTTTCATAGAACTGTGCAACAAATCTTTTAGCGATTAATTGATAAACATTTAATTCGTCTTTTGATAAATTTTTAATATCTACTTTTTGTTCAGTTGGAATAATCCCGTGATGAGCAGTTACATTATTATCATTCCAAGCTTTACTTTTTATTGTTTTATCTGCATTATCTACATAAGAGGTAAATTCATTTCCTAAATTTGTTTTTATGCTCTCTAAAGTTGCTGGAGCTACTTCAAATAAGTTTTCAGGTAAATAACTACAATCAGACCTATTGTAAGTAATTAGTTTGTGCTTTTCTCTAAGTCCTTGAGTTATTTCAAGAGTTTTATCAGGTTTGTATCCAAATTTTTTAGAGCATTCAGCTTGTAGTATTAATAAACTATAAGGTAAAGGAGCATTTTCTTTTTTATTTTCATTTGTGGCTTTTTGAACAACACCTGTTTTATTTTTACAAGATAGTTCTACTCTTTTAACATCTTCTTCATGGACAATTTTATCTTCCCTTTTTAATAGAGCTTTTATTTCCAAATTATCTATATTAAATAGTCCTTTTATTGTGTAATAAAAAGAACTTTTATGACTTTCATGTTCATTGTCTCTAGCTACAATTAATCCCAAGATAGGAGTTTGAACTCTACCAACACTTAAAACACCATCATAACCATTATTTTGTGCTAATTTTGTATAAGCTCTTGTTAAATTAAGACCTAATAAATAATCTGCTTGACTTCTTGCAAATCCTCTATCTGATAAACCTTTAAATTCAGTATTTGATTTTATATTTGATAAAGCAGTTTTTACACCTTTTTCTGTTAAATCATTTACTAATAGCCTTTCAACTGGTTTTTTATTTTTAGAATAGTTTAAAATTTCATCTACTAGAATTTGACCCTCTTCATCTGCATCACCACAATTTACAATCGTTGTAACTGTTTTATCTTTAATTAAATCAGTTATTACCTTTAGCTGCTTTTTTGAAGAAGCTAAAGGTACATATTTAAAATTGTTTATGTCTATTTGTAATGGTAAATCTTCTATTCTCCAAGCTTTATACTTTTCATCATAAAGTTCAGGCATAGCAAGGCTTAGGATATGTCCATAAGCCCAAGTTACAATATTATCTCCTACTTGAAAATAACCATCTTTTCTTAATATATTTCCATTCATACCTGTTGCGATAGCTTTCGCAAGTTCAGGTTTTTCCGCTATAAATAATTTACTCATAAAATGCCGTCCTTTTTAGTTAATATTACTGTTTCTTAATGTGCTTAAACTGATTTTCCCACCTACTGGAAATCTCATAGCCAATAAAGATTCTGCATATTTTTTTAATTCTTTTTTATCTACTACTGCAACTAAATCTGATGAAGAAATTTCATATTTTGCAACATAACCATTTTTAAAACCATTTAATAAATTCCCTGTGTTGTAACCTGATAAAGCTTGTTGTATTCTCAAAATTTCATTATCATTTTTATTTGTTAATTTATAGAAATTGTTATAAATAGTTGAAGCAACTTTAATATTTGTACAAGGCTCTAAAGCTTCATCAATACTAATATTAAATTTACTAAAGTTCTCACTATTTAACTGCATTAAACCAACATCAACTGTGTAACCTTTGTTCATCCATTCAATAGCTATTTTCTTAGCTTCAAGTTTTGTTTTTGGATTAAAAGAAACTAAGCTTTTACCATCGTGATTAACATTTATACTAAGTTGATTTTTACTACTTTCAACTTTCATTATTTTTCTAACAATTTCAGTAGGTACTTGATTATGTTTACAAGTATCAATCATTCCATCAAACATAAATTTGCCATCCTTTTTTTTCTAATTTTCAAAAACACCAGGATCAATGAAATTGAACTTGGTGTTTTTCCTTTACTTATCTTTCTATATCGTTACTCTTCTCTTTTTTAACTACTTTTTTTTTAACTACTTTTTTATCACTTTTTTCATTTTCAGGCTTTTCCTGATTTAAAGTTTTATTCTCTTTTGTTTGAGAATTTTTTAGTTCATCTTTACTAATTACTTTTACTTCATTTTTTGAAATAATTGCTAAATAGTTCTCTCCTTTTTCTTGTAATTGAGCTTTAATATCTTCATTCTTCAATCGAGCATTAGCTTTTATATAAGAACTTTTAGAACCATCTTGATTATCTCTTTCAGTTGTTCCTAATCCAGCTAATAATTTTTTAGAGTTTTCATTATCTCCCATCATATAAAAATGCCCTGAACCATCTTGTTTATCTACTGCATTAAAATAAACAAAAGTTTCTTTTTTATCAACTGTATCAATTGGTTTTAAAACTAAGTTTTTGCTATCTTTCATTTTGTTTACATAAAAGTTTTCGTAATTTCCATTAACTTCAATAGCTAAAGTAACTATTCCTTTATCCATACCTAGAACATTTCCAGCTTCTTTAACTACATCAATAAGAGCAGACTTTGGTTCTCTCTTACTAAGCTCTCCAGCACTATTTTTATAATTCAAAGCATTATCAACTTGAATAGCTAATTTAGGGTTTTTTTCAGGTGTTAAAGTTAAAATTGACATTTTTGTATATCCTTTGTTTATTGTATTTTTTAATTCATTTGTTGGTTGCAAAGCAACATCCAAGTCTTTTGTACTTATTAAATAAGCACTATCTTTTTTATAAAGTCCACCATTAGGATTAAAAGTTAAATTGTAATCCCAATTTTTTAAGGGTGTTAAAGTG
>RRZU011026371.1_pt1 | contig 24383 bp, 23 predicted proteins | sample 2165561 | NCBI WGS metagenome assembly RRZU01 (sample SAMN10456909, study PRJNA506462) | wastewater metagenome | isolation source: wastewater sludge | place: USA: Moscow, Idaho | reverse complement strand
GGCGCGGCCGTGGCGAGTAGGTGGCCCCACTTGTCGGAGACGCGGCCGGTCAGCAGCAAGATGGCGGCGGTGGTCAGCGGAATGACGATCAGCAGCCATGCCAGGCTGAACACGCCTGTCGCGGCGATGGGTGTCACAGATTCTAAAGGCGTCACGACTCGTCCCTCACAGCCTCAGCAGGTTGGCCTCGTCGACCGAGGTCGACTTGCGTGTGCGATAGATGGTGACGATGATCGCCAGCCCGATCACGACCTCGGCCGCGGCAACGACCATGACGAAGAACACCGCGAGTTGTCCGTCGAGGTTTCCCCAGGTGTAGGCGAACGTGGCCAACGCCAGGTTGCAGGCGTTCAGCATCAGTTCGACCGACATGAACATGATGAGGGCGTTGCGCCGCACCATCACGCCGATCGTGCCGATGGAGAACAGCAGGGCGGCCAGGATGACGTAGTTCACGGGGTTCATTCCTCGTCCTCCCGCACGTCCTCGATCGCTTCGAAGTTCTTGGTCGTGATCTCGCGGGCCTCGACCGCATCGACGATCGTTCCGCGACTGGACAACGTCGGCGACACGGACGATTCCGCGATCGACCCGTCCGGCAACAGCGCGGGCGTCGCGATGGAGTTCGTCGTCGCGAAGACGCCCGAGTTCGGCAGCGGACCGGGATGGGTGCCGTCCTCGGTGTACTCCTTGATCCGGCGCTCCGCGAGTTCCTTCTGCCCGGGGCGCTTGGTCAGGCGCTGCACATGGGCGAGGATCATCGCTCCGACGGCGGCCGTGATCAGCAGGGCGGACGTCAACTCGAAGACGAAGACATAACGTCCGAAGATCAAGAACGCCAGGCCTTCGACGTTGCCGCCGTAGGCCTCGTTGGCCGAATCGACTCCGACGGCGGACTGGATTTGGCCTCCGACCGCGAAGACGAGAAGCGCGAACAGGCCGACAGCCGCGAGGACGGCCAGCGGACGTTGCCCCTTGAGCGTGTCGACGAAGGAGTCCACGGAGTCGACGCCGACGAGCATCAAGACGAACAAGAACAGCATGAGGATCGCGCCGGTGTAGACGATGATCTGCACGACGAACAGGAACGGGGCATCCAGCGAGGCGAACAGGACCGCCAGCAGAACCATCACTCCGGCCATCGACACGGCAGAGTGGACGGGCTTGCGGGACAAGATCACACCGAAGGCCAGCACGACCATCAGTGGGGCGCAGACCCAAAACGTGATCTCCGTCCCAGTCACCATCGCGATGACGGCGGGACTCATCCTTCTCCTCCTGACGTGCTGGTGCGGACGTCGGGAACGCCCGTGTCGGGGAGTCCGCGGAAGTACGCCGTCTCGTCATCACCGAGTCGACGCGGGTGCGGCGGCTGCTCCATACCCGGCAGCAGCGGGGCCAAGAGCCGGTCCTTCTCGTAGATCATCTTGGCGCGGGTGGTGTCGGCGAGTTCGAACTCGTTCGTCATCGTGAGCGCCCGGGTCGGGCAGGCCTCGATGCACATTCCGCACAGAATGCAGCGCAGGTAGTTGATCTGGTACACGCGGCCGTACCGCTCACCGGGAGAGTAACGCTCCTCGTCGGTGTTGGTCCCGGCCTCGACATAGATCGCGTCCGCCGGACAGGCCCAGGCGCACAACTCGCAGCCGACGCACTTTTCCAGCCCGTCCGGCCACCGATTCAGTTGGTGGCGTCCGTGGAATCGCGGCGCGGTGACCTTGGGCTTCAGCGGGTAGTCCTGCGTGAAGGTCTTGCGGAAGATCGTGCGGAAAGTGACGCCGAAGCCACCCCATGCATCGAAGAGGCCCATCAGGAATCCGCCTCCTTCGCGGTCTCGGGCTCCGGTTCGTCCGCCGGCGCAACGGGTTGTGCACGCATGACGCCCGCGAACTCGGGGAGGACCTGACCCTCGCCGGGCGGGACGGGGAATCCGCCCGCGAAGGCGTCAAATGGCTTGTCGTTCGCTGGCTCTGGTGGTTGTTTCGGTTCTCGCCCGGTGAGAAGCAAGATGATCAAGACCGCAGCGACGATCGCGACGAGGATCCACGGCAGCGGACCCGTGCGGATCTGCTCGTCGTTGAGGATCAGGCGGATCGTGGCGACGGCGACGATCCACAGCACGGAGATCGGAATCATCCACTTCCAGCCGAGATCCATGAACTGGTCGTAGCGGAACCGCGGGATCGCGGCCCGCAGCCACACGAACAGCGAGAAGAACATCTGCACCTTCAAGACGAACCACAAGGGTCCGAACCAGCCCTGATCGGTGATCGGGAGCAGCACGTTGAACGGCCAGATCGCGTGGTACCCGCCCAGGAACAGGGTCGTGGCCACGGCCGAGACGGTCGCCATGTTGATGTATTCGGCCAGGAAGAAGCAGGCGTAACGGAAACCGGAGTACTCCGTCAGGTGCCCGGACACGAGTTCGGATTCGCACTCGGGCAGGTCGAACGGGGCCCGGTTGGTCTCGGCGACCATCGAGATGACGTAGATGACGAAGCTCGGAATCAGCAGGAGCCAGTACCACTGTTGCAGGCCGATATCGATGCCGAACGGCGTCAGCGGCTCGCCCTGCGCGTCGACGATTTCGGAGGTCGACATCGTTCCCGCGAACAAGAAGACGGCCACGAGCGACAGTCCCATGGACAACTCGTAGGAGATCATCTGGGCGCTGGAGCGCAAGCTTCCGAGCAGCGAGTACGGGCTCGACGATGACCATCCCGCCAACACGAAACCGTAGATGCCGACCGACGCGATCGCCATGATCAGCAGCGTTGACACCGGCAGGTCGGTGAGTTGCAGGCGCGTCTGCACGCCGAACATCTCGACCTCGCCACCGAACGGGATGACCGACCAGGCGGCGAACGCGGCGGTCCCCGACACGATGGGGGCGAGGGTGAACAAGACGGCCTCGGCCTTCGCGGGCCGGAAGTCCTCCTTGAACAGGAGCTTCACGGCCTCGGCCACGGTCTGCAGCAGACCGAACGGACCGTTCATGATCGGACCGATCCGGTTTTGCATCTTGGAGACCAGGCGACGCTCGTACCAGACGTTGAGGATCGTCCACACCAGCAGCACGACGACGAGCATCACGAGCTTGAACAGGACGAGCCACCACGGGTCATTGGCGAAGATGGACAGATCGAGCGGACTCATGCGTTGCCTCCTGCCACGCTGTGCTCGTACGCGGGCGAGAAGGTGACCGGTTCCCCGGTCTCCAGGCCCATCGTTCCGAGACTGCCGTCGAAGAAGTTCGTCGGGACCCACACGGCGTTGTCGACCATCGTGTCGTCGATCACCGCGTCGAAGTCGCGGCTGGCGTTGTCATTCGACACGCGGATCTGCTCACCGATGCCGAGCATCGCCGCCGTCGCTGGACTCACGCGAGCGACCACCGGGCGGGCGGTTGCAACCAGCGCCGGTTCCCCGTCGTTGCTGCGCGACCCGTCGATGAGTTGCCGCCACGACGTCAGCGCCACACCCGCTCGCTGCGGCGCGATGGGAGCGGTCATGAACGTCGGCCGGTCCCCGTCCCACACGCCGAGTTCGTCGATCTCGGCCCGCGCGGACGCCACGGTACGGACGCCCAGGGGTCGGCGCATCGCGTCGGCCAGCGCCGCGAGCACCCGCAGGTCAGTCATCGGTGTGTGCTGGCTCTTGACCACGACGCCGACGTGCCCCGGTCGGTGTTCCCAGTTGAGGAATGTGCCCGAGTGGGACTCCAACAGCGCCACCGGGAACACGACATCTGCCCGCTCAGTGACCTCGGACGCCCGCTGTTCAAGGCTGACGACGAAGCTCGCTGCCTCAAGGCCGTCCAGGACCGCCTTGCGCGACGCGAAATCGCCCGGTTCGACACCGGCCACGACCAGCGCCTTGAGGTCACCGGCCGCAGCCGCGGCCACCTGGGTTTCGGCGTCCATCCCGGGTTCGGACGGCAGCGACTCGGCACCCCACGCGGCAGCCACGTCCACGCGCGCCGGACCCGAATCGACCGGACGGCCGCCGGGCAGCAGGTTCGGCAGGCAGCCTGCCTCGATCGCACCGCGGTCCCCAGCTCGCCGGGGAATCCAGGCGACGCGAGCACCGGTGCGCTGCGCCAGTTCGACGATGGCCGAGAGCATGCCTTGTGTCTTCGCCGCTCGTTCGCCCACCAAGATCACGGTGCCGGCGTCGGCCTCCAGCGTGCCGATCGCCTCGGCCCCGATGGCGGGAATGTGCTCGGCGGCGAGCTTTTGCGTGCCGCGTGAACGGAAGGGGCTCACGACCTGCACGGCCAGCTTCTGCTTGCGTACGGCCTTGCGCAGCCGCAAGAACACGATCGGCGACTCGTCCTCGGGCTCGAACGCCACGCAGATGACCTTGCCAGCAGACTCCAGGTCGGCGTAGGTCACGCCTTCGCCCAACTGGCGTCCGGCAACGAACGTGGCCAAGAACTCGGCCTCCTCGGCCGAATGCGGCCGAGACCGGAAGTCGACATTGTTGGTTCCGAGGACGGTGCGGGCGAACTTGGAGTACCCGTACGCGGCCTCCTGCGTCAGCCGTCCACCAGTGAGGACTCCGACGGAGGATTTCGCGGCCGTCAACCCAGCCACGGCGACGTCAATCGCCTCCGGCCAGGACGCGGGCCGCAGCACGCCGTTCTCGCGCACCAACGGATGGGTGAGGCGGTCGTCGCCGCGCGCGGACACGAACGCGAACCGGCCCCGGTCGCAGTTCCACTCCTCGTTGACCTCCGCCAGGTCTCCGGCCAGGCGGCGCTTGACCTGGAAGTGGCGCTGATCGGACCGCAACTGACAACCCGACGCACAGTGTTCGCAGGTGACCACGGTGCTCGACAAGTCGAACGGGCGCGCCTGGAACCGGTACGCCGCACTCGTCAGGGCACCGACCGGACAGATCTGCACGACGTTGCCCGAGAAGTACGAGTCGTACGGCTCGGATTCGTACCGTCCGACCTGCTGCAGCGCTCCCCGCTCGACCAGAGCGATGAACGGATCCCCGGAGATCTGCTCGCTGAACCGGGTGCACCGCGCGCACAAGACGCAGCGTTCGCGGTCGAGCAGGATCTGGGCCGAGACGTTGACCGGCTTCGGGTAGGTGCGCTTGACGCCCGTGAAGCGCGACTCGCCGTTGCCGGTCGTCATCGCCTGGTTCTGCAGCGGGCATTCGCCGCCCTTGTCGCAGATCGGACAGTCGAGCGGATGATTGACGAGAAGCAGCTCGATGACTCCGCGCTGCGCCTTCTCTGCCTGGTCACTCGTGCGCTGCGTGGCGACCTTCATGCCGTCGGCGCATTCGAGGGTGCAGGAGGCCTGCGGCTTCGGCATGCCGCGCCCGTTGCCCATGTCGGGAACCTCGACCAGGCACTGGCGGCAGGCGCCGACGGGGTCGAGCAGCGGGTGGTCGCAGAAGCGCGGGATGTCGATCCCGATCATCTCGGCGGCGCGGATCACGAGCGTGCCCTTCGGCACCTCGACAGCGACCCCGTCGATCGTCACCGTGACGGTCTGCGGCCGCGGGGTGACTGCGGTGGGCTTCGTCTGGACGCTCATGCGTGGGCCCCCTCCGACTCGTGGGTGTCGAACAGGGCGCTGGCGCGGTACGGGAACAGTTCCCACGCGGGGGTCGTGTACCCGGCTTCAAACTCTGCCCGGAAGTGCCGAACGGCACTGGTCACGCACGCCACGGCGCCGTCGGCCAGGGCGCAGAACGACTTGCCGCCGATGTTGTCGCACACGTCCAGCAGCTTGTCGACGTCGCCCTCGGTCGCGGTTCCCTCCTCGAACCGGTGCAGCATTTGCACCAGCCACCACGTGCCCTCGCGACACGGCGTGCACTTGCCGCACGACTCGTGCTTGTAGAACTCGACCCACCGCAACGTCGTGCGGACCACCGAGGTGGTGTCGTCGAAGATCTGCAGGGCCTTGGTGCCGAGCATGGTCCCCGCGCTGGCCATCCCCTCGTAGTCGAGCGGGACGTCCAGATGCTCATCGGTCAGGATCGGTGTGGACGACCCGCCGGGCGTCCAGAACTTCAACTGGTGACCGGCCCGAATGCCGCCCGACAGGTCCAGCAGCGTCCGCAGCGTGACCCCCAGCGGCGCCTCGAACTGTCCGGGGCGGGCGACGTGGCCCGACAGCGAATAGATCGTCATGCCCTTGGACTTCTCGGTGCCCATGGAACCGAACCACTGGGCACCGTTGCGCACGATCGCCGGGACCGACGCGATGGACTCGACGTTGTTGATGACGGTCGGAGACGCGTACAGGCCCGCGACGGCCGGGAACGGTGGACGCAAGCGGGGCTGTCCGCGGCGACCCTCCAGCGAGTCCAACAACGCGGTTTCCTCGCCGCAGATGTAGGCGCCCGCGCCCGCGTGCACGGTGATCTCCAGGTCGTACCCGCTGCCGAGAATGTTGCTGCCCGCGTACCCGGCCGCGTACGCCTCACGCACCGCCTCTTGCAGGCGGCGGATGACGTGCAGCACCTCGCCGCGGCAGTAGATGAACGCGTGGGAAACGCCGATGGCGTACGACGCGATCACGATGCCTTCGACCAGGGTGTGCGGTGAGGCCAGCAGCAGTGGCATGTCCTTGCACGTACCCGGCTCGGACTCATCGGAGTTCACGACCAGGTACTTGGGATTCGGGTTGTCCTGCGGGACGAAGCTCCACTTGAGACCGGTCGGGAATCCCGCACCGCCTCGACCGCGCAACCCGGCGTCCTTGACCAGCGAGATGACGTCCGCGGACTTCATGCCCAGCGCCGTGCGCACCGCCTTGTACCCGTCGCGCTTCTCGTAGCTCGACAGCTTCCACGCCTGGTCGTCACCCCAGTTCGCGGTGAGGACGGGCGTCAGTGTGTCGGTCACTGTCCAGCCTCCTGCCCCGGTGCCTGCCATCCGTTTTGCTTGGCGATCTCGAGTCCCAGCAGTGAAGCCTCCCCCGCGCTCGGACCCTCGTCCGCGCGCCCGTCGGGGAATCCGGCGAGGACCCGTTCGGCCTCTCGCCAACTGGTGATCGTTGCCCCGCGCGTGGACGTGACCGGCTCACCGGCCGCCAACTTGTCGAGCAGTTCGTCGGCCTTGGCGGGAGTCATGTTGTCCATGAACTCCCAGTTGACCATCATCACCGGGGCGTAGTCACAAGCCGCATTGCACTCGATGCGCTCGACGGAGAACGTGCCGTCGGGCGTCGTCTCGTCGTTGCCGACTCCGAGCTTCGAACACACATGCTCGAACAGGTAGTCCCCGCCCATGACTGCGCACAGCGCCGTCGTGCAGACGCCGACGTGGTGGAGTCCGGCCGGCCGCCGCTTGTACATCGTGTAGAACGTGGCCACGCCTGACACCTGGGCGGGCGTGATGTCGAGAATCTCTGCACAGGCCTCGACACCGCGCGGGGAGATCCGGCCGTCGACGCTTTGGACGAGGTGCAGCATCGGCAGCAGCGCCGAGCGGGCCTGCGGATACCGAGACGCCAACTCGCGCAACTCCACGAGCGTTTCCTCGGTGATGTTCGTGGCCGTGTCGGCCATGTCGACGCCCCCCGACTCGGGGAAGTACGACGTGAACTCGTGACCGACGTGACCGTCTTGAGCGCTCACCGGTCGACACCTCCCATCACGGGATCCAGCGAACCGACCGCCACCACGACGTCGGAGATCATCCCACCCTCACACAGGAGCGGCAGCGACTGCAGGTGATTGAATCCGGGGTCACGCATGTGCACGCGGAAGGGTCTGCGCCCGCCATCGGACACGACATGGCATCCGATCTCCCCCTTCGGGGACTCGATAGGAACGTAGGCCTGTCCGGCAGGAACGCGGAAGCCCTCGGTGACGATCTTGAAGTGATGGATCAGTGCCTCCATGGACTCGCCCATGATGTGGCGGATGTGCTCGTTGGAGTTGCCCTGCCCGTCGGGTCCGACCGTCAGCTGCGCCGGCCATGCGATCAACGGATCGTCAACCATCACCGGCTGTCCGACGGACTTCTCCAGGCGCTCAGCGCATTGCTCGACGATGCTCAGCGATTCCCACATCTCGGCGAGCCGCACGCGGAAGCGACCGTAGGCGTCACACGTGTCCCAGGTGTGCACGTCGAAGTCGTAGGTTTCATAGCCGCAGTACGGCTGCTTCTTGCGCAGGTCCCACTCGTAGCCGGTGGCGCGCAGCACGGGGCCGCTGGCCGACATGGCCATGCATGCCGTGAGGTCCTGGTAGGCGATGCCTTCCATGCGGAGCTTGAAGATCGGGTTCTCGTTGCAGAAGGCCGCGAACTCCGGCAGGTGCTTGTGCAGCCAGTCGATGACCTCGCGCAGATGCGACATGGCGTTCTCGGGCAGGTCGTTGGCCACGCCACCGGGACGGATGTATTCGTGATTCATCCGCAGACCCGTGACGGCCTCGATGAAGTCGAGGATCACCTCGCGTTCACGGAAGCCGATCATCATGACGGTCAGCGCGGCGATCTCCAGACCCCCGGTACCGAGCGCCACTAGGTGTGACGCGATCCGGTTGAGTTCCATCATCAGGACTCGGATGACCTGGGCGCGTTCGGGGATCTTGTCCTCGATACCCAGCAGGCGCTCGACGGACAAGCAGTACGCGGCCTCATTGAACAGCGGCGCGACGTAGTCCATGCGGGTCACGTATGCGGTGCCTTGCGTCCACGTCCGGTATTCCATGTTCTTCTCGATACCGGTGTGCAAGAACCCGATCCCTGGCCGGATCGAGGTGACGGTCTCGCCGTCGCACTCCAGCATGAGGCGCAACACGCCGTGGGTCGACGGGTGCTGGGGACCCATGTTGATGACCAGCGTCTCGTCGGCGCGTTCTGCCTGTTCGCGTGCGATCTCGTCCCAGTCACCGCCTGCAGCCGTGTAAACGCGGTCCACGGATTCGTCTGATCCGGGAGCTGCGTAGAAGTCGCGTGACTCGGCGCTCATCGGTACGTCCTCCGCTCATCGGGGGGCGCGACGACGGCGCCCTTGTACTCGACGGGGATACCGCCCAGCGGGTAGTCCTTGCGTTGGGGATGGCCGACCCAGTCGTCGGGCATCAAGATGCGCGTCAACGCCGGGTGTCCATCGAAGACGATCCCGAACATGTCCCACGTTTCGCGCTCATGCCAGTCGGCGGCCGGGTAGGTCGCCACGACGGAAGGGACGTGGGGATCGGACTCGGACGCGGTCGTCTCGACGCGCAGCCGCCGGTTATGCGTCATCGACTGCAGGTGGTACACGACGTGCAGTTCGGCGTCGGTGTCGTCGGGGTAGTGCACCCCCGACACGCTGATGAAGGACTCGAAGCGCAGATACGCGTCGTCGCGCAGCTGACGCATGACGTCCAGCAGCTTGTCCCTTGATACGTAGATCGTCAGTTCGCCCCGGTCGACGACGGCCTTCCCGATGGGGTCTTCCACCAACGTGGCCAGGCGTGATGTCGCCTCGTCGTACCAACTCCCCAGTGGCGGTTCGGTGGCCGTCGGTGTCGACACGACGCGGGTGATCCGGCCGTACCCGGACGTGTCCCCCGGTCCGTCTGACCACATTCCCGTGCGCACGTGGCCCTCGACTGAGGCTGTGCCGGTTTCGAGTTCGCCGCCCGGCTGCGGGTCGTCGGTCTGCGCCTCGTCGCTCATCGCATGAGACCCTTCATCTCGATGGTCGCCGGGGCCTCCAGTGCTGCGCGCTCGTTCGCGGCGGCAACTTCTTCGGCGTGCCCGGCCAAGGGGGTCTTCGCAACGATGTTCTTCTTCAACTTGAACATGGCGTCAATCAACATGTCGGGCCGCGGCGGGCACCCCGGCACGTAGATGTCGACGGGGACGATGTGGTCGCCGCCCTGCACGATCGCGTAGTTGTTGAACATGCCGCCGCTGGATGCGCACACACCCATCGCCATCACCCACTTGGGTTCGGGCATCTGGTCGTAGACCTGGCGCATGACGGGTGCCATCTTCTGGCTGACGCGACCCGAGATGATCAGCAGGTCTGCCTGCCGCGGTGACGCACGGAAGATCTCCTGCCCCCAGCGGGCGGCGTCCACACGCGGCATGCCGAACGCCATCATCTCGATTGCGCAGCACGCCAGACCGAACGTCGCTGGCCAGAACGACGCCTGCCGCATCCACCCGACGAGACCTTCAACGGTCGTCAGCAGGACACCTTGGGGGATCTTGTCCTCGAGGCCCATGAATCCAGTCCCTTCCGCGTGCCTATTCCCAGTCCAACCCACCGCGCCGCAGCACGTACAGATACGCGATGAAGACGGTGGCCACAAACAGCACCATTTCGACGAGAGCGAACAGGCCCAACGCGTCGAATGTCACCGCCCACGGATACAAGAAGACGATCTCGACGTCGAAAACGATGAACAGCATCGCGGTGAGGTAGTACTTCACCGGGAAGCGACCTCCGCCGCTCGGCTGGGGCGTGGGGTCAATGCCGCACTCGTACGAGTCGTACTTCGTGCGGTTGTAGCGCCGAGGTCCGACGTTGACGCTGACCGCGACCATGATTCCCATGAAACCGGCGGCCAGCGCGATCAACCCGAGCAAGGGAATGTATGGACTCATCGATCCTCCCCTTCCTTCCTTTCCGTCATGCCGAGGGCGCGATCCGCGTCAGGGCATTGATGACCCGATCCATGACATCACCGTCACGACTATCGGTCAGATTCGCAAGCAGCTTGTGAATAAACCGCATCAATGTCTTACGCGGCAGGCCGTACCGTGTGGCGATCTGCATGATCTTCGGGTGCCCAATCAGCTTCACGAAGACCGTCCCGAGTCGGTAGTACCCGCCAAGATCCGCCTTGACAGCCGATTCGTACCCCAGCAGAGCCCGCTCGGCACTGTCCGTCCCCGGCCCACGATAGTGCGCCTCGGCGACCGCCGTGGCAGCTTTCTCGGCTGTCTCCATCGCGTAGGAAATTCCCTCCCCATTGAAGGGGTTGACCATTCCTGCGGCATCACCAATTAGCAAAAGGCCACGGGCATAGATGGGCTGGCGATTGAATGCCATGGGGAGTGCGGCGCCTTGAATAGCTCCACGCATGTTGTCGCGGTCCGCAAAGCCCCACTCGGGAGGCGTGTGCGCCAACCACCGGAGAAGAAGGTCCTTGTAGTCGACCGATCCGAAGGCCGGTGACGTGTTCAAGATGCCGAGCCCGACGTTGCAGGTCCCATCACCCATGCCGAAGATCCAGCCGTACCCGGGCAGCAGCGACGACTCGCGGGGTTTGCCGTCCCACAGTTCCAGCCACGACTCCAGCCATTCGTCGTCATGGCGGGGGCTCTCGAAATACGTCCGAACGGCAACGCCCATGGGGCGGTCCTCACGGCGGCGAATGCCCATCCCGATGGACAGCCGCGACGCGTTGCCGTCGGCGGCGATCACGAAAGGCGCGCGGAACTGGCGTCCGTCCTTGACGTCGACCCCCACGATCCGGTCGGTCCGTTCGTCGATGATGGGTCCGGTGACGCTGGCCTCCGTGTAGAGCCGCGCACCGGCCGCGACCGCGTGGTTGGCGAGCAGTTCATCGAAGTCGCTGCGCCGACGCACAAGTCCGTACGAGGGAAAGTCCGTCAGTTCGGGCCAGGGCATCTCGAACGGTTCGACCCGGCCGCCATAGATTCGTAGCCCCTTGTTGCGCAGCCACCCCGCTTCGGGTGTCGTGTCGATCCCCAACCGGATCAACTGGCGGGTGGCGCGAGGCGTCAGCCCGTCACCGCACACCTTCTCGCGGGGGAACGTGGTCTTTTCGAGGAGGACGACGTCGAGGCCGTGATCGGCCAGATAGCGCGCGGCGGCTGAACCGCCCGGACCAGCGCCGACGACGATCGCGTCAGCTGTGACCGACTCGGCTGGCCCCGTAGTTGCCTTGCCGAGATCAGCCATGACTGTTCCTCCTGTCCCAAATACCGAGGAGGGCGCCCCGATCGGGGTCAGTCTAGACAGAATCCGTTGCCGTGGTCACTTCGTCGCCATGGTGGAAGGCGCGTGGCGGCGAGCGTCGATTCGCTGCTTGTCAGGAGCCGGTCTATTCTGCGCAGGTGATTCGACTCGGCGGGGGGCAGCGGTGGCTGGCGCGGACCGTCGAAGTTGAGGACCCTGGCGCCCTGTTGGACCGACTACCGCCGGGTGGGGCGGCGTGGGTGCGACGCGGGCAGGGGTTCATCGCTGTCGGGGTCGCCGCCGAACTCGATGGCGTGTCGATTGCCGACGCCGATGCGGCGTGGGCGGCCTTCGCTCAAGACTTGCGCCATGACAACGCCCTGCCCGACGTGTGGGGGGCGGGGCCTGTGGCGATGGCCAGTTTCCCGTTCGACCCGACCAACACCACGGGCCGCAGTCGCCTGATCGTGCCGCGGGTGATCCTGGGTCGCCGCGCGGGTGTGGCGTGGATGACGGTTCTGAGCGAGATCGATGAGCCGCTCCCGCCGGTTCCCGCCCTTGTCGCAACCCCACCGCCACCTCGCGTGATCGACACGCGTCCGTTCGGGTTGGCTCCCGACGACTGGGCGCGCGCCGTCGAACTCGCGCGTGTTCGGGTCGCCACCGGACAGCTGTCCAAGGTCGTGCTGGCCCGTGGACAGACCATGACGAGCGAGACTGCAGTTGACCTGCGGCATCCCGTCCGGGTGCTCGCCGACCGTTACGAGAGCACCTGGGCCTACCTGCTCGACGGTCGCGTGGGGGCCTCGCCGGAGATGCTCGTCAGGCGCCAGGGCGGATTGGCCACGTCACGCATTCTCGCCGGGACGATTCCCCGGCATGGGGATGAACAAGAAGACCTGCGTCTCGCGGCGTCGCTGGCCCGGTCCGGCAAGAACCTCATCGAACACGAACTCGCCGTCGACTCCGTCGCGTCGGCGCTCGCCCCCTTGTGCTCGGGGATGAACGTGCCCGATGCGCCGTACGTCCTCGAACTGCCGAATGTCTTTCACCTGGCCAGCGATGTCACCGGTGTGTGTCGCCCGGGCGTGTCCGCCTTGTCTCTGGTCGACCGCCTCCACCCGACGGCAGCCGTGTGCGGCACACCCACCGCCGCGGCCCGCGCGGCCATCACAGAGATCGAGCACATGGACCGCGGGCATTACGCGGGGCCGGTCGGATGGATCGGGCTTGATGGCGATGGAGAGTGGGCGATCGCTCTGCGTTGCGGCGAGCTCGACGCCGACGATCCCACGAGCATCCGCGTTTTCGCCGGGGCAGGGATCGTGGCCGAGTCCAGCCCCGACGAGGAACTCGCCGAGACGGGCTACAAGCTTGAGCCGATGCGGACCGCGCTGGGCGTGCCGTTCCCGGCACGCCCGTAGCGCCGTCAGCGACGCGGGCGGGTGACCTTGATCTTCTCCCTGTCCGCCTTGACCTTGCTGGTCTCGCGGCGCGCCTGCTCCTGCTGCGCACGCATGTCGTCCAGGTCGAACGTCCCGCGCAGGAAGATGAAGACGATGGCGATCAACGCCAACGACCAGTTGACGCCCCACCCGAACAGCACCGGCGCGCAGATGAGCACCACCATGTCGAGCCCGCGGAAGAGGTTGAAGATCAGGGTCGGAGACATCGCACCGGCGCCCGTGGCGACCAGCGGCGTGTCGTAGTCGACCGGCTTCGCGGTGACCCAACGCACCGCACCCAGGAGGCCAGCCATTCCGGTGACGACGGCGATGAAGATCCCGTCGGTGACCGATCGGTCCTGACCGGTGGAGCTGATGCCGATGAAGGCCGGCATCGCAGCGATGGACCACAGGAGCGCGAGGACGGCGGGAACCATCATCGTGGCCGTCCGGATGCTCGCCGTCGGGAAGGGGAACGACCGCGCGAGTCCCTTGGTCCGGCTCAGAACACGCATGCTGCCGAGGAAGGGCACCATGACGACGACCAGGGCGAGGCCCGAGATCAGCGGGTTGATGACCGAGACCCCGAGCGCGTCCAGCGCATACGGCACCAGGAGGCTCAAGATCAGCGGCGGAATCGGCTTGGGCCACCGGTACAGGCGCTCGACGTCGCGCCAGACCAGCGCCGTGGGTCCGACTCCCCTGCCCTTGGCGGGTTTGACGTGCCCGCGCTCGGCCGCCTCGCGTTCAACGAGAATGTCGCGGACCAGTCCCAGGTCAAGTGCGAACGCGGCTCCCTGCATGCCGGCAACCAACGAGCCACCGGACAAGAGGCGCGTTCGCCGGATGTCGCCGAGGTGCCGGAAGGCGAAGACACTGGCCACGACGGCAACGACGGTTCCAACGACGGCAACCCCTGTCACGACCGGGAGCAGGCTGTCTGGGTTCAGGCTCAACTGCACCCAGCCGGTCGCGACGCACACGACGGCAACGCCGCTGACGGCCGTCAGGGCACTGGCGATCCCCCGCACCACACGCACGGAGGTGTGCGCCTCGCGAGTCTGGGCGGCTGCGGCGAACGCCATGAGGGCTAACGCACCGAGCCCGGTCGCCGCCGTCCAGATGATCACCGACACGGTGTCGTTGCCGGAGAGCACAGACACCAGCGCACCCAAGGCCGCACCGAAGGCGACCGCGAGGAGCAGGGGCAGGGTCAGGCGCCTGGTCAGCAGGCCGGACCTGCGGATCGGGGCGCTCATGAGCCACGAACCTTCGGCGGCCGATGCCAAAACCGGGCCGAACAGGTGCGCGGCCCCCAGGGTCAGCGCAAACACGGCGAAGAGGTCTACCCACGGGAGCAAGGTGCGCGCCGCCAGGCACGAGGTGGACGTGCACACGGCCACCAGCGACTGTGTCCGCTGCAGGGCGCCCACGAGCATGGCGCCCAGAACGAGCAGAGTCAGCACGACGACGTACCCGTCGGTGAGAGCCTGCAAGACGGTCCGGGTGGCCCGGCCGTGACGCCACTGCTTCATCAGTGCCAGCAGCGACCGCTCGTTGACGGGTTCGGGCTCCTCGTCCGGCAGAAAGTAGAACGTGGTGGGGAGATCCGGCACAACCGGCATCTCCTCAGTGGGCGGTGTCGGCAGGGGTGCCCCGGTCGCTTGGGCCTTCTTGCGGGCTCGCTTGCTCACTGTGCACCGGCCCCCAGGCGCACTGTCCGAGTGGCCACGGCCTCGACGAGTGTCGGTTCGTGACTCGCCATGACGATCGCCAGGCCCCGTTGCCGTTCGGCCTTGAGGCGACCGGCCAGCCACGCGACGCCTTCGACGTCGAGTCTCGCCTCCGGCTCATCGAGAATCAGCAACGACCGCGGGCGGATGAAGGCCGTCGCCAGCGCAAGGCGCCGACGTTGACCCGAGGACAGCGTCCCGGGGAGCTGCCCCGACTGCGGAACGAGTTGCACCTCGTCCAAGATCTCGTCAACGGCGGCGTCGGGGTCGGGGACCCCGTGAGCGCGAGCCAGCAGATCAAGATGCTCGACGACGCTCAGGTCCGGGAAGAAGTCCAGGTCATCGATCACCGTTGCCAACTCGCGACGGATGTCGGGGTTGGTCTCGTTCATCTGGACGCCGTTGAGTTCCACGGTGCCTTCGTCGGGCCGATCGGCACCGATGATGCACCGCAACAGGGTGGATTTGCCCGCGCCGTTGCGCCCGGTCAGGGCCACCGCCTCCCCTGGCCGCACGTCCACGCTGAAATTGTCGATGATGGTTACCGGACCGAACGACTTCGTCAGATCCTTCACCCGCAGAACGGGGCCCTTGTTCGCCATTGCTCTCCTCGTATTCGGCCCAAGGATACGGCCCCGCGCGACTTGTCGAGATGTGGCCGGGTCGCGGACATGGCAGAGTGGAGGGGTGGGAAACGGGCATACACGCGCCACATTGGCCAAGCAGCGCGCTGACGTGGAGGCGATGTTTGATGAGGTTGCGGGCCGATACGACCTCATGAACTCGCTGACGTCACTGGGCGCCGAGCGCCGCTGGCGGTCGTATGTCATCGAGGCGCTGGCTCCCGCACCGGGCGAGAAGATCCTGGACCTGGCTGCCGGGACGGGAGCCTCCAGCGGCCCGATTTCCGCCGCTGGCGCGCATGTGGTTCCCGCCGATTTGTCGTTCGGGATGCTGCAGGTCGGCAAGCAGTTCTATCCACCGCTCCCCTTCATCCAGGCGGACGCGCTTTCGCTGCCCTTTTCTGACGGTGTTTTTGATGCCGTGTCCATGTCATTCGGGCTGCGAAATGTCCAAGACACCTTGACCGCCCTGCGCGAGTTGCGGCGCGTGACAGCGCCCGACGGCCGGATCGTCATCTGCGAGTTCTCCACTCCGACGTCCGCGCCGATGCGCGCCGCCTACCGTGGCTACCTGCATTCGGTGATTCCCACCGTGGCCCGGTTCAGCACCGACCCAGAGGCGTACGCCTACCTCTCCGAGTCGATCCTGGCGTGGCCGGATCAGCAAGGACTCGCCGACCTGATGCACGCCGCTGGCTGGCGCGACATCGCCTGGGAAAACGTCTTCCTGGGGGTGGTTGCCATCCATCGCGGGTGGGCCTAGTGGAGATCGTTCTCGGGCCACAGGCGGCCCACGCATGTCCGATCAAGGTGCGCAACGCGTACACGCCGGGTTTGGAGATCCCGGCCCCCGGGCCTAGCCCCGCCCTCGCTGCGGCCGACGTCGAGCGGATGCTCATCATGGATGCGTTCGCGGCCGCTCACCCCCTGGCCATCGACCTGAGGTCCATGCACGACGCCCCGCGCCTCGAACGTGAACAGGCCAGTGTTGAGGCGATGCGCGGGGGCGCCGACGTAATCATGGACGCGATGCTGCCCAGCGACCCCGACGCACACCGCAGCGGGACCGTGGACATCTTGGTCCGCGGTCGTCCGTCGAGCACCGGACTACCCGGGTACCGCCCGATCCAGGTGCACCGTCGCCGTGTCCTGGAGGCGCGCCCCCGCGAGGAGGTTCTCCTCAGCACGTTCGAGCGGCCTCGCCTGAATCAGGGCCGGCTGTCTCCCGATATCGCCGTGCGGCGCTCACGCTTGGGGGATCGCATCCAGCTCGCCCACCTGTGGCACCTGCTGTCGTCGACCGATCACGCGAGCCTCGGAATGCGGTTCGGTGGGCTCATCGGGTCCGACACCGTACGCACGGTGGCATGGATACCCCTGGATGAGCCGTCGATGCCGCCGTCACCGTGGATCGCGACCATGTCTTCGGCCACCCAGGTTTCTGCGATGGAACGGTACGAGCAGGAGTTCTCCCTGCGGGTTCGTGTCGCCGAGAACGCGTTGGCCGGTGCACCCAGGCAGCTCGTCCCCATCCGCACCCACGAGTGCGTCCCGTGCCCCTGGTGGAGCGTCTGCGAGCCGCTGTTCGACCCTGACGACATCAGCCTGCGGATCAACAAGTGGCCGCTCGATGCCCACGAGATCTCCGCGTTGCGCTCGTTGGGGGTGTGGACGATTCACGACCTGGCGGCGGCCGACATGGACGAGCTCCTGCCCAGGTACGAGGATCTGGTGTCTCATCGACCCGAGGTCCCGGCTCGGCTGCAGGCGGCCGCTCGCCGCGCCCGGTTGCTGATCGCCGGGGACGAGCTTGAACGCACGACCAAGGGGCCGATCCACCTGCCGACGTCCGCCCTCGAGGTTGACCTCGACATCGAGGCGTCTGCCGACAACAGGGTTTACCTGTGGGGTTTCCTCGTGCACGACGTGAGCGGTGGTGCCGAACCGTACTACAAGGCGTTCGCGGAGTTCGGCGAGTTGAACGACCAGGCGGAGGCCGAGTTGGCGCTGCGCGCCATGACGTGGCTGCGCGACCTCATCGCGGGCTCCGATGCACCCGTGTATCACTACTCCGACTACGAGTTGGTCCGGCTCGCGCATATCGCCGCCCAGGCTCCCGACCTGGAGTGGGCTCCGGGCTTCGCGGAGGATCACTTCGTGGACCTGTTCGCCGTGATGCGTGCGCACTACTTCGCCGTCCACGGCCTCGGGCTGAAGAACGTCGCCGCGCATGGCGCTGGCTTCTCGTGGCGTGACCCCGAGGCGGGTGGCCTGAACTCCCAGGGGTGGTTCAACGACGCCGTCCGGGGACCTGTCGCCGAACGCGAGGCCGCTCGCCAGCGCGTGCTGGCCTACAACGAGGACGATGTGCGCGCCACGTGGCACCTCCGTCGCTGGCTACGTACCGCGACCTGACCCTACGTCCCCGCCGCGACGACCGACGCGGCCGACGCTGACAGGGCCCTGACGCGCTGCGGCAGGCCCGAGGACTCCACGGGCACGACGATGACCTCGATACCCGACACGGGTTCACGCATGGCCGCCAGCGCCTCGTCCACGTTCAGTCGACGCGATGACGCACCAAAGCCTGTTGCCACGGCCTGGAGGTCGAGCCCGTGCGATGTGCGGTAGACGCGGTCGAACACGGCCTCCTCGACGGTCCCCGACTCCAGTGTGGAAAAGATCGCGCCGCCGTTGTCGTCGGCCACGATGATCCTGAGGTCGGCGGCAGGACCGGCTGACCGCATGAGCCCGTTCGTGTCGTGCAGGAACGTGAGGTCGCCGACGAGTGCCGTGACCGGTGTGCCGAGGCCGAGGGCGGCCCCCATGGCCGTGGACACGACACCGTCGATGCCTGCCAGGCCGCGGTTGGCCAGCACCAGCGGCGGCAGAGTGGGCCAGGGCGCGAGGTCGAGTTCGCGGACGATCTGGGAGGGTCCGACGAACAGGGTGTCGCGATCGGTCAGGGCGTTGACGACCCCGGCCGCCAGCCTCCCCCCGGTCTCGTCCGTGGCGTACTGGTCCGCGACGAGCTCGGACAGTCGCCGGTCGGCGTGACGCCAGCGTTCGCCCCAGCCGCCCGACGAAGCGTCGAGCAGTACGCCGCCGCACACCTGGCGAACTTGCCAGCCCGGGTCCGGCCACGAGGGTGTATCCGTGACGGCGATGAGGTCGACGTCGCGTCGCGACAACAGCGAGGTCACGGGCCGCGACAAGGTGGGATGCCCGTAGACGATCACGCGCTCGACGTCGGATGCCAGCTCGGTGCCCAGCAGCAGCCGCCCACAGTTCAAGGACTCGGGGCCGCGAGCATTGCTGGAAGGCTCGGCGATCAGCGGCACGTCGGCCACGACGGCCAGCGCCGCGGCCTCCGCCCCGACGTCTCGCGGCGCATCACCGGCGATGATCACGGTCCTGGGCCCGGGATCGAGCTCGATCGACGGGAGCCTCGGCCGTTGTGCCGCGCGCACGTTCGTCGCGGACGTTTGAGGAATCGGCCCCACCAGCGGGTCGTCGAGTTCGACATTGAGATGCGCGGGTCCGGGATCCCGGGACGTCGTTCCGTTGGCGGCGATGGCGACCCTGCCGACGGCGGACGCCCACGACCGGGGGTCGCCGGTCGAGGAGACCCGCAGTTCGGTCCGCACGAATGCCGAGAAGATCCCGACCTGCAGGGTCGTCTGGTTCGCCTGCGTTCCCACCAGCGAACTCGGCCGGTCGGCGGTGATGACTATCAGCGGGACACCCGCGTGATGCGCCTCCATGACAGCGGGAAGCAGGTTACCGACGGCGGTGCCCGATGTGGTGACGACCGCACAAGGACGTCGTTGTACCTTCGCGATTCCCAGCGCGAGGAATGCCGCCGATCGTTCGTCGGTTCGCACGTGCACGGTGGCCGACGACAGGTCCGCCGCGACCGCCAGTGGACCGCTGCGCGACCCGGGCGACACAACGATGTCGGTCAGGCCCTGAGCGAGGAGTTGAGCGATGACGGCCGAGGCCAGGGCAGGCGAATCGGTCGTCATTCGCGGGGTGGGGTCGGGGGCGACTCGGCGGGAGGGGCGACCGCTGCCCGCCTGTGCAGCCAGGCCGCAGTGACCTCGCTGGGGGCCTGATAGCGATCCAGCAGCGCCGGATCGACAACGACATCGCGCACGGGAATCTGCCCGTTGACGGCGATGAGAGGGTTGGTCGTCACGTCGGCGCCCAGCATGTTCACCGTGTTGAGTCCGCAGGCGAACGGCAGTTCCGGCAACGCCGCCGCCAAGGCAACCCCCGTGCGAATGCCCACGGAGGTCTCCAACGCCGACGACACGACGACTGGCATATCGAGCTTCTCCACGAGGGCCAACGCCCGGCGCACCCCACCCAGCGGCTGCACCTTGAGAACGGCCACGTCGGCCGCCTCTCGGCGCTTGACCTCCAGAGGGTCCCCGGCCCGACGAATCGACTCGTCAGCGGCAATGCGCAGGTTGTACCCGGTGCGCGCGAACGAGAACCGAAGCTCGACGAGTTCGTCGACCGTGGCGCAGGGTTGTTCGGCGTATTCGAGGTCGAAACGGTTGAGCTGGCGGAGGTAACGGTCGGCCTGCGACGCCGACCAGGCTCCATTGGCATCGACACGAATGCGACCCGCGGGACCGAGCGCAGCGCGGACCGCCTCGACCCGCTCAAGGTCAATGGTGATGTCCTCACCCGGTTCGGCGACCTTGACCTTCGCGGTCGTACACCCCGACGACCGCACGATCCCGAACGCCGTGTCGGGCGAAACAGCGGGAACGGTCACGTTGACGGGTACCCACTGGCGAACGGGTGCGGGGAACTCACGCGTGGCTGTCTCGACAGCGCAGTCCCACCAAGTGGCCGCCTCAGCAGCCGGGTACTCGGGAAAAGGGCTCCATTCTGCCCATCCGGCCGGTCCGCGAAAGATCATGCCGTGGCGCATGTCGACATTGCGAAAGCGCACGCGCAACGGGATCTGATACACGCGCGCGCTGTTGATCATGGGCCAACCCTAGGGGACGAGGCGTGCCACTGTTGGCCGTGTCGCGTCGCGATTCAGCGGCCCTTGCGACGGTTCCGGTTTGGGCGGCCCGCTTGCTGCTTGACAACGACCTTCTTGACCTTGGCTCGCCCGGCCACCTGCGTCGCGACGTCGTCGGCCCACTCCGGTGTCCCCAGGAACTCGATGATGTGATCTGGACCACCGCGAGCCTTGCCGACATCGATGCGCACACGCCCATGTCCGTTGGGAAGCGTGTCGACACGCACCCTGGCGACCTTCCCCCACGGGGCGCGCCGACCGACGACCGGACCCACGGAATCTGGGCTGTAGCGCAGCACCCGCGTGCCCGCCAGGCCCAGGGTTCCCACGAGCACGGCGGCGAAAAAGCCGGTGACGATCCATCCGATGCCAGCCGAGGCCAGCGGAACGTTTGCCACCGACATGCCCAGCCACGCGAGCACCACGACGAGCCACCCCAGCGACATCCACAGGGTCGCCTTGGCACTGGGACTGACGAAATAGCCACTGTCCTTCATCGACCGATCACCAGTCCTGTCGCCAGCCCGACGGCCGATGCCAGTTCGGCGAGGCCCGTGTATTTCAGCACGGCGATGAGCGTACGCCCGGATGCCCCACGCACGAGGACAAACGTGGTCCAACCCAGTAAAGGAACGGCCAACAGGCCCAGAAGCGCCCAGACCGTCGTGGTCAGTGCGACGCCGACGACCGCCATCATGGCCGTGATGGCGAGCGAGGCGTACAGCATCCGCGTCCCGTCGGCGCCCAGGATGGTTGCCAGGGTCCGCTTGCCGACCTCGACATCGGTGTCGATGTCACGCAGGTTGTTGGCGACCAGGACCGCGCAGGCGAGGTTTCCGACGACGATGGCCGCCCACCACGCCGCGATGGGCACGACGTCGGCCTGAACGTACGTGGTTGCCACGACGGCCACCAGCCCGAAGAAGATGAAGACGAACACCTCACCAAACCCGGCGTACCCGTACGGGCGCTTCCCGCCCGTGTAGAACCACGCCGCCACGATGGCTGCGGCACCGATGGCCAACAGCCACCAGTGTCCGGTCAGGGCCACCAGAACGACTCCGGCAATCGCCGCGACACCGAACGACGCGAAGGCGGCGCCTTTCACCTGGCGGGGTGTCGCCGCGCCGGACCCGACCAGCCGCAGGGGACCCACCCGCTCGTCATCAGTACCCCGAATCCCGTCGGAGTAGTCGTTGGCGAAGTTCACGCCGACCTGCAGTGCCAGCGCCACGATCAAACACAAAACCGCCGCCAGGGGGTCCCAGACACCCGAGAAGTACGCGACACCCGTCCCGGCGACGACGGGCGCCACCGCCGCGGGCAACGTCCGCACCCGAACCCCTTCAATCCATTGCGCGGCGGTCGCCATCAATCCCACTCTCGTATCAAGGCCTGCCGGTCGAGCTTGCCGGTGGCGGTCACAGGGAACTCGCTGACGTGCCGAAGGTCTCGCGGACGCGCTGGCGAATCCACCGGAAGCATTGCATGGATGTCGTGGAGCCCGATGTCGCCGGTTGTCACCGCGACGATGCGCACCCCCCATTCCGTGTCTGGCAGTGCGAGGACCACCACGGGGACCTCGCTGGCGTCGTCGATGGTTCGCTGCAGATCGGCGAGATCCACGTTGACGCCACCGCTGATGACGACATCGTCCATGCGACCGATCACGCGCACGCGGCCGTCCCGGTCCACGGTTGCCCGGTCGGCAGTCAGGAACCGGCCTGCGGACAAGGCCGCAGCCGTCAGGTCCGGACGCAGCCGATAGCCCGAGAACAGGGTGGGTCCTGATATCCACACGCGGCCGTCATCGTTGGTGCCGATGCCCACGCCGTCGAGTGGGACTCCGTCGTACACGCACCCGCCGCAGGTCTCGCTCATCCCGTACGAGGTGACGACGCAAATGCCGAGTTCGCGGGCGCGACGGACCAGGTCCTGCGGGATCGCCGAACCCCCGACGACGACCGCGGCGAAGTCCCGCAGACGCGCCACGCAGTCAGGCACCTCGAGGGCGCGGTGCAGTTGGGTGGCGACGACCGACAGGTACGAGCGTCCGGTTCCCGGATCGACGTCGGACAGGTCAGAGCGGGCAAAGCGCGGCTCGGCATCGGCGTACCACGTGCGCACCAGGGTCATGAGGCCCGCGATGTAGCCGACGGGAAGCGCGCAGGTCCACGTGCCGGGTCCCCCGAGTCGCGCGTGCAGGAGTTCGCTGGCGGCCCGCAGTGCCGGGCGGGACAACACGACGGCCTTCGGGACGCCCGTCGATCCCGACGTCAGCGCAACGATGGCTGCGTCCGGCTCGGTGACTGGGACGGCAGGCTGCAACGCATCGAGGGCGGCCTGATTGCCCGCGGGGGCCACGGCCAGGGGAGATCCCCCAGCCAGCGCGCGCCCAACCGCGGCCCACGCCCCGTCGGGCTCGGTGAGTATCAAGCGCTGCACGCGGTCACTGTAGACCGCCGCACTTCGGCACATTTGCACGGCGCTCCCGGAGACTGGTGGACGTAGAATGTGCATATGCCACGCGTCGTAATCCTTGTCATCGTTGTGATGTTGATGATTTATTGCGTCGTTGACATCGCCATGTCCGCCCGCTACCAGGTGCGCATCATGCCCCGCTGGCTGTGGCTGGCCGCCGTGATCTGCCTTCCGTTGGTGGGCTCGCTCGCGTGGTTCTTCTTCGGTCGACCCCGAACCACGCCGCCCAAGCAGCGCCCGACCGCCCCCGACGACGACCCAGATTTCCTGCGAAACCTGTGAGTTCGCGGGCAAACCCCTTGTAGGGGCTTGGTCCGGTTTTGAGTTTGCGGGTGGTTCCTCCCCCCTTAGACCTGTCACCATGGGGGCCATGGTGTTCGTGAACGCCGTCGATGTTGACGTCGCACGAACAGCCGGAGCTTGATTTCCGCGCCGGGGCAATGTCGGCCCTGGCGCCGTGCGAGGAGCTGAGTGATGATCGGTGTTGTTGTGGTGTCCCACAGTTTCGCGCTGGCCACGGCCGCCGTCGACTTGGCGTCGCAGATGATCCCTGCCGATTCCGATCTGTCCATCGCCGTGGCTGCCGGCCTCGATGAGGTGACCATCGGCACCGACGCGGCGCAGATTGAACAGGCGATCGTCGATGTGGACAGCGGGGACGGCGTGTTGGTCTTCCTCGACCTCGGAAGCGCGATCCTCAGCGCTGAGTTGGCCCTCGAGTTTCTCGACGAAGACGTGGCCGCACGGGTCCGACTGTCCCCCGCACCGCTGGTCGAAGGGCTGGTCGCCGCGGTGGTGACGGCGGCCGCCGGGGGCTCGCTCGACGAAGTGGACGCCGAGGCACGAGCCGGGATCTTGGCCAAGAAGCAACACATCGGTGGCGAGGACGCCGCCAGTGTCGAGGCTCCAGCGGTGGCCGGTGACAAGTTGACGGCGCGCCTGACCGCTCCTTCCCCCCGCGGCCGGCATGCCCGCCCGGCGGCCGCGCTGGTCGGCAGTCTGCGGGGACTGGATGCGACCGTGCGGATCTTGAGCCTCGCAACGGGTTCGTCTTCGTCGGCGCGTAGCGTGACGCAGGTGGCGGCTCTCGGAGCGCTGGCAGGCGATGCGCTCGTCGTGGAGGCGTCCGGACCCGATGCAGCGCAGGCCCTGGC
>RRZU010371322.1_pt1 | contig 24386 bp, 21 predicted proteins | sample 2165561 | NCBI WGS metagenome assembly RRZU01 (sample SAMN10456909, study PRJNA506462) | wastewater metagenome | isolation source: wastewater sludge | place: USA: Moscow, Idaho | reverse complement strand
TCGACCCCGACTTCCTCAAGGAGGACGACGAGCACGGCCACGAGCATGTGCACGACGAGCATTGCGGCCATGAGCACCACGACCATGACCATGGCGAGCATTGCAGCCACCCGCACCACCACCGCCATGACGACGATGTGAAGAGCTTCGTCTACCGTGCCGAGCGCGCCTTCGATCCGGCCAAGCTGGAGGACTTCCTGGGCGCCATCGTCAACATCTACGGCCCGCGCATGCTGCGCTACAAGGGTGTGCTGCACATGAAGGGGACGGAGCGCAAGGTCATCTTCCAGGGCGTGCATCAGCTCATGGGCAGCGATCTGGGGCCGCAGTGGGCCGATGGCGAAAAGCGCCTGAGCAAGATGGTGTTCATCGGCATCGACCTGCCCCAGGACATCTTCCTGCAGGGGCTGGAGCAATGCCTGGTGCCTTGAAACGCAATTTTTGTAGGGGATCTGCAACGGTTTGGCCACGGGCGGCCCGGCTCTATACAATCGCGCCCCGGCAAAAATGCCATGCCATCCGCGCCGTGCCGCTTCAGGGGTTGGGCCCCATGAGCAGCCGGATCCGTACGAATTGCCAGGAGCGAGCCAGTGACCATCGACTCCAGCCAGACCAGGGGCGCGACTTGCTATAGTCCCCAGGTTTGGGCTTGCCCGCAATTGACCGTACCATCACCGGCCCGTACGCAGGTGCCGATACCTGCATAGCCAGCTTTATTTAGACCATGACTACGACCCTGCAAACCTCTGTGGCGGCCGCCAAGAAAGATCCCAAGCTGGCCAACAACTGGAAGACCAAGTCCGCCGAAGAGCTGTCGGACGCGGAAGTGCTGTCCATGCCCGACAGCGAGTACATGAACGACAAGCAGATGGCGTTCTTCCGCCACAAGCTGGTGCTGCTCAAGCGGGACATGCATGCCAATGCCGGCGAGACCACCGAGCATCTGCGCGAGGACACCGTGGTCGTGCCCGATCCGGCCGACCGCGCCACCATCGAGGAAGAGCATGCCCTGGAGCTGCGCACGCGCGACCGCGAACGCAAGCTGCTCAAGAAGATCGAGCAATCCATCGCCCGCATCGACGCCGGCGACTATGGCTACTGCGACGAGACCGGCGAGGCCATAGGCGTCGGCCGCCTGATCGCCCGGCCCACGGCCACGCTGTCGCTGGAGGCGCAGCAGCGCCGCGAGCTCAAGCAAAAGATGTTTGGCGACTGATGTGAATCACACCCCCCTGAGGCGCTGCGCGCCTTCCCCCCGCTCTCGCGGCGCTGCGCGCCGCGGGCAGGGGGACGCCGCCCGTGCGGCGGGGCGGCCCTTGCACGGCGGCCCTGGCCTGGGGCACGCCAGTTTCATGCCGGCCTGCACCATGGAGCAGCGCGCGCTTGAGGGCGCATAAAGGCGCACCACTTCAAACCATGAGCAAGGACGACACCCCGGCACCTGGTGGACTGCTGTCCAAGATGGTGAAGTTCGTGCGCAACCCCACGGTCAACTGGTCTGACCTGGACTCGCTCGAAACCGACCGCGACAGCCAGTACAGCAAGCAGATGCTCAAGGAGATGATCGAGCGCAAGCGGCGCAACGACTTCGTGCGCAAGCGCGAGTTCGATCAGCTGCGCAAGCTGCGCCAGCGCGAGGCCCAGGGCGGCCGGCGCCTGGACGACGCCTTGGCACGCGCCTCGTTTTTCTCGAACAGCATGACCTCGCCCGACGAGCGTGCCGGCACGCTCAAGAAGATCGACGAGATCGAAGCCCAGATGTCGCAGCAATGGTGGAAGGGCAAGGAGCAGGGCGCTCCCGCCCCCCAGACGGCCAGCCAGCAGGGCGCGGCACCCGAGTCGCAGCGCATGGTCGTCGCGCCGCCCATCGTGCCGCCAAGGCCAGCCGTGGTGTTGGCAGCGCAAGCGGCGCTTGGAGACCAGGTGCACGCCTTTGCGCCCACCGCCCCGATGAGCATGCCCGCATCCCTGGGACAGGGGGCTTTGCAGGTTCCGCCAGCGGCCGACGCCGCGATGGCAGCCGCGGTGCCCTCGCTCGTGGCCGATGCCGAGCCGTTCGAGCATGACCCCGACCTCGAAGAGGCCGCCATCCGTTTCGCCAGCGGCGACTTCGAGGGTGCCGAGGCCGGGCTCAGGGAGATCATGACGCAGCCCCCGCAGGACGGAGCGCGGCCGGACGAGGTCTGGCTGGCGCTGTTCGACCTGTACCGCGCCACCGGTCAGCAGGATCCGTTCGACATGCTGGCCATTGAGTTTGCCGCGCGCTTTGGGCGCTCGGCGCCGCTGTGGTTCTCGCTGCCCGAGCAGCTGGGCATGCAGGCAGCCGTGGATCCGGCAACGCCCGCCGCGGCACAGTTCGAGCATGGCTGGAGCGCGCCGACCCTGCTGACGCAGCAGTCGGTGGCCGCGCTGCAGGCCTCCCTGGCGCGCGCCGCGCCACCCTGGACCCTGAGCTGGACGCGCCTGACCGAGATCGAGCCGCCGGCCATCGCCGCGCTGGCCCAGCAGTTCGAGGACTGGGCCGGGCGCGCGGTGCAGATCCGGTTTGCTGGCGTGCAGGCGCTGCAGGGCCTGCTGCAGGCAAATACCCCATCGGGCGACCGCAGCCGCGAGCCTGCCTGGTGGCGCCTGCGCATGGCGGCGCTGCGCCTGATGGGCCAGCATGACGAGTTCGAGCTGGTGGCCCTGGACTATTGCGTGACCTATGAGGTCTCGCCACCGTCCTGGCTGTCGCCGCATTGCGCCTTTAGCGGCGACGATGGCGCCGCGCCTGCGGCGCTGGAGGGCGCGCCGGACAGCGATCTGTTCATGTCGGGTTTTGCCCTGTCCCAGCCGGCGCGCACGGACGATGGCCCGGTGGCGGCATTGCAGGGCCAGATCGATGGCGATGCCACGCCGCTGCTGCAGCCGCTGGAGGCCATGGCGCCTGCGGGTGCGCCGCTGGTCGTGTCCTGCGAGCGGCTGATCCGCATCGACTTTGCCGCCGTGGGCTCGGTGCTCAACTGGGCGGCCGAGCAACAGGCCCAGGGCCGGGCGGTGCATTTCACGCAACTGCACCGGCTGGTGGCCGTGCTGTTCAACGTGATCGGCATCAACGAGCACGCGCGCGTCGTGCTGCGGAAAAACTGATTTTTCGTCCCCACGGGCGTGGGTGCGGCTTGCAAACGGGCGCCTGCGCCCTCATATGGCATTCCCATGGAACAGTACCACGGCACCACCATTCTCAGCGTCCGGCGCCAGACGGCGAACGGCATCCAGGTTGCTCTTGGCGGCGACGGCCAGGTCACCCTGGGCAACATCGTCGTCAAGGGCACGGCGCGCAAGGTGCGCAAGCTCTACCAGGGACGTGTGCTGGCCGGCTTTGCCGGCGCCACGGCCGACGCCTTCACGCTGTTTGAGCGCTTCGAGGCCAAGCTGGAGAAGCACCAGGGCCAGCTGACGCGCGCGGCCATCGAGCTCACCAAGGACTGGCGCACCGACCGCGTGCTGCGTCGCCTGGAGGCCATGCTGGCCGTGGCCGATCATTCGGCCTCGCTCATCATCACCGGCAACGGCGACGTGCTCGAGCCCGAGGAGGGCATAGTCGCCATCGGTTCGGGCGGCGCCTACGCGCATTCGGCCGCCAAGGCGCTGCTGCACAACACCGATCTGCCGGCCGTGGACATCGTGAAGAAGTCGCTCGCGATCGCCGGTGAGCTGTGCATCTATACCAACATGCACCACACCATAGAGACGCTGTAGGCGTTTCGCTATTGTATTAATAGCTGCTGGCGCTTATCTGTAAAGCGCTGGAGCCAGAAATGGTCTAAAAATGTCCTCCATGACCCCCCAGGAAATCGTCTCCGAGCTCGACCGCCACATCGTCGGCCAGCAGGGCGCCAAGCGTGCCGTGGCCATCGCCCTGCGCAACCGCTGGCGCCGCCAGCAGGTCGATAGCAGCCTGCGCCAGGAGATCACGCCCAAGAACATCCTGATGATCGGCCCCACGGGCGTCGGCAAGACCGAGATTGCGCGTCGCCTGGCGCGCCTGGCCGATGCGCCCTTCATCAAGGTCGAGGCCACCAAGTTCACCGAGGTGGGCTATGTCGGCAAGGATGTGGACTCCATCGTGCGCGACCTGGTCGAGGTGGCCGTGAAGCAGACGCGCGAGCAGGACATGAAGAAGGTGCGCGTGCGCGCCGAAGACGCGGCCGAGGAGCGCATTCTCGATGTGTTGATCCCCCCGGCACGCACCGGCGAAGCGGCACCCGACAGCACGGCGCGCCAGGTGTTCCGCAAGAAGCTGCGCCAGGGCGAACTGGACGACAAGGAGATAGAGATCGACCTGGCGGACGCGCGCCCGCAGCTGGAGATCATGGGCCCGCAGGGCATGGAAGAGATGGCCGAGCAACTGCGTGGCATGTTCAGCCAGATGGGCCAGGAGCGGCGCAAGACGCGCAAGCTGAAGATCGCCGAGGCGCTCAAGCTGCTGACCGACGAGGAGGCTGCCAAGCTGGTGAACGAGGAAGAGGTCAAGGCCCATGCCCTGCATAACGCCGAGCAGAACGGCATCGTCTTCATCGACGAGATCGACAAGGTGGCCTCGCGCCAGGAGAGCGGCGGCGCCGAGGTCTCGCGCCAGGGCGTGCAGCGCGACCTGCTGCCGCTGGTGGAGGGCACGACGGTGTCCACCAAGTACGGCATGGTCAAGACCGACCATATCCTGTTCATCGCCTCGGGCGCCTTCCACTTGGCCAAGCCCAGCGACCTGATCCCCGAGCTGCAGGGGCGCTTTCCGATCCGCGTGGAGCTCACCTCGCTGTCGGTGCAGGACTTCGAGGCCATCCTGACGCAGACCCATGCCAGCCTGGTCAAGCAGTACCAGGCGTTGCTGGCCACCGAGGGCGTGGCGCTGGAATTCACCCCCGAGGGCATCACGCGCCTGGCGCATATTGCCTATGACGTGAACGAGCGCACCGAGAACATCGGCGCACGCCGGCTGTCCACGGTGATGGAGCGGCTGCTCGACGAGGTCAGCTTCGACGCCGCCCGCCTGTCGGGCCAGACGGTGGTAGTGGACGCCGACTACGTGAACGCGCGTCTGCAGGCGCTGAGCCAGGACGAAGACCTGTCGCGCTACATCCTGTGAGGGTCGGGGTGACATCGCCCCGGGCTTCATAAAGCACTTGCATACCCGCATCTAAGTGCTTAATCAATAAAGGGTTTTGCCTGATTTTTGCATGCAAATCGGGTTCTAAGCCCTTGATTTCATTACAAATTTTTGACGATTACCCTGTTGTCGGGCGTGCTTTTCCTGCTACAGTGCAAAAAAGTGCAATTAAGTGGTGAAAAGTGCCTTTCGAGCCCAAAACGGCGCCGAAAGGTGGGTGGATCAAGCAGGGGTTCGATTCGTGTTCCAAGGGGCGTCATCGCTGAGTCTCGATGCCAAGGGGCGGCTATCTGTGCCGACCCGGCATCGTGACGCCCTGACGGAGCAGGCCGGCGGCCAGCTGACCATCACCAAGCACCCCGACGGCTGCCTGATGGTGTTTCCGCGCCCGGAGTGGGAGAAGTTCCGCGAGCGCATCGCCCAACTGCCCATGTCGGCGCAGTGGTGGAAGCGCATCTTCCTGGGCAACGCCATGGACGTGGAGATGGATGGCACGGGGCGCGTGCTCGTCTCGCCCGAGTTGCGCGAGGCCGCGGGCCTGACCAAGGAGGCCGTGCTGCTTGGCATGGGCAGCCACTTCGAGCTCTGGGACAAGGCGACGCACGACGCCAAGGAGGCCGCCGCCATGCAGGCCGGCATGCCCGATGTCCTCAAGGACTTTTCTTTCTAGGGGCCGCGTGTGAACCAGCCCCTGCAACACACCACGGTCTTGCTCGACGAGGCGGTCAATGCCCTGCTGGGCGGCGGCGGTGACGCCGCGCCGGCGGGCTGCTTCGTCGACGGCACCTTTGGCCGCGGAGGGCATTCGCGGCTCATATTGCAGCGGCTGGGCGCTGCGGGGCGGCTGCTGGCCTTCGACAAGGACCCGGCAGCCATCCAGGAAGCGGCGCGCATCGAGGATGCGCGCTTTGCCATTCGGCACCAGGGCTTTTCGCTGCTGGGCGAGCTGCCTGCGGCCAGCGTGGCCGGTGTGTTGCTGGACCTGGGCGTGAGCTCGCCGCAGATCGACGACCCCGGGCGCGGTTTCAGTTTTCGATTCGACGGCCCGCTGGACATGCGCATGGACACCACGCGCGGCCAGAGCGTGGCCGATTGGCTGGCAGATGCCGAGGCGGCACAGATTGCGGAGGTGATACGTGACTACGGCGAAGAACGGTTTGCTGGCCCCATTGCAAAGGCGATTGTTGCTTGGCGCACGCAGCGCGGCCCCATTGGCAGCACTGCCGAGCTGGCCGACATCGTGGCTGGCGCGGTCAAGACCCGCGAGCCGGGCCAGAACCCTGCGACGCGCACATTTCAGGCGCTCCGGATTTTCATCAACGCCGAGCTTGAGGAGCTGCAGCGCGCGCTAGGGGCCAGCCTGCGCGTGCTGGCACCGGGCGGCCGCCTGGTGGTGATCAGTTTTCACTCGCTGGAAGATCGCATCGTCAAGCAGTTCATCGCCCAGCATTCGAAAGAGGTGTTCGACCGCCGCGCGCCGTTCGCCGCGCCCCAGCCCATGCGCCTGAAGGCCGTCGCCCGCATCAAGCCGGGCGCCGCCGAGGTGGCCGCCAACCCGCGTGCGCGCAGCGCCGTGATGCGCGTGGCCGAGCGCACGGAGGTGCCAGGATGACCCGTATCAGCCTGGTGCTGCTGCTGGCGGTGATGGCCAGCGCCATGTATCTGGTGCACACGCAGTACCAGTCACGCCGGCTGTACACCGAGCTCGACCGCGCGGTGGCCGAATCGCGCCGCCTGGAAACCGAGCACCAGCGCCTGCAGGTGGAAAAGCGTGCCCAGGCCACGCCGCTGCGCGTGGAGCGCCTGGCGCGCGACAAGCTGCACATGCGCACGGCCACGCCGGCCATCACCCACTACGTGACGGCCGACGGCAAGCCCGTTGCCGCGCCACTGGCCGCACCCGCGGCAGCAGGGGGCAGGCGATGAGCCGGCGCAGCGTCAACTACACCTCCAGCCCCTTGCTGGCCAGCAAGACGCCGCTGTGGCGCAGCCAGTTCATCGTGGCCCTGGTGGCCCTGGGCTTTCTGGCCCTGATCGGGCGCGCGGCCTATGTGCAGGTGTTCGGCAACGCCTTCTTCCAGCGCCAGGGCGAGGTGCGCTTTGCACGCACGCTGGAGCTGCCGGCCAACCGTGGCCGCATTCTGGACCGCAACGGCCTGATCCTCGCGTCCAGCGTGCCGGCGGCCAGCATCTGGGCCATTCCCGAGGACGTGGAGACCGACAACCCGGAGGTGAAGCCCAAACTCAAGCAGCTGGCGCGCCTGATGGGCATGCCCCTGCCGGCACTCATGGCCAAGCTGGCGGATGAAGACAAGACCTTCGTCTGGATCAAGCGCCAGCTCGACTGGGATGTGGGCCAGCAGATCCAGGCCCTGGGCATCAAGGGCATCTACCAGCGCAAGGAATACAAGCGCCAGTACCCCGAGGGAGAGGCGGCCGCCCATGTGGTCGGCTTCACCAACGTGGAAGACCATGGCCAGGAGGGCATGGAGCTGGCGTTTGACAAGGAGCTGGCCGGCAAGCCCGGTTCGCGCCGCGTGATCAAGGACCGCCTGGGCCGTGTGGTCGAGGGCGTGGGCGCCGAGGTGCCGCCCGTCGATGGGCGCGACATGCAGCTGTCCATCGACAGCAAGGTGCAGTTCTTCGCATACCAGAAGCTGCGCGACACCGTGGCCGAGCACAAGGCCAAGGCCGGCAGCGTGGTCGTGCTGGACGCCCATACCGGCGAGGTGCTGGCCCTGGCCAACTACCCCAGCTACGACCCCGGCAGCCGCGGCAGGCTGACCGGCGAGCAGCTGCGCAACCGCGCCATCACCGACACCTTCGAGCCCGGCTCGACCATGAAGCCCATCACCATAGGCCTGGCGCTCAACAGCGGCCGCGTGCGGCCCGAGACCGTGATCGACACCAGCCCCGGGCGACTGACCATTACCGGCTCCACCATCAGCGACACGCACAGCTACGGTGCGTTGACCGTCGAGGGCGTGGTGCAGAAGTCGAGCAACGTGGGTACGACAAAAATCGCCATGCAGATGCCGGCGCGCGAGATGTGGGAGACCTTCTCCGCCGTCGGCTTCGGGCAGAAGCCGCAGATCGCCTTCCCCGGTGCGGTCAGCGGGCGGCTGCGCCCCTACAAGAGCTGGCGCCCCATCGAGCAGGCCACCATGTCCTACGGCTATGGCCTGTCGGCCAGCCTGTTCCAGATGGCGCGCTCCTACACCGTGTTCGCCAATGGCGGCAAGGTCATCCCGGCCACCATGCTCAAGACCGATGAGCCCGCCGTGGGCGTGCCGGTGTTCTCCGAGCGCACGGCGAACCAGGTGCGCAAGATGCTGCAGATGGCCGCCGGCCCCGGCGGCACGGGCCAGAAGGCGCAGACCGTGGGTTACTCGGTGGGTGGCAAGTCGGGCACGGCGCGCAAGCAGGTGGGCAAGAGCTATGCCACGGGCAAGTACCGCGCCTGGTTCACCGGCCTGGCGCCGGTGGACAAGCCGCGCATCATCGTCGCCGTGATGATCGACGAGCCGAGCAACGGCGTGATCTACGGCGGTGCCGTGGCCGCCCCGGTGTTCAGCGAGGTGGTGCAGCAGACGCTGCGCATGATGAGCGTGGCGCCCGACATGGCCGTGCAGCCGCTGATCGTCACCAACGCCGTGGAGGAGTCGCTGTGAGCCGGCCGCGCCCCCTGGCATCCGTAGCCGAGGCTGTTGCCTGGCTGCGCGCGCGCGTCACCGGAACCTTGCAGACCGACAGCCGCCTGATCCAGAGTGGCGACGCCTTCATCGCCTGGCCCGGCGCCGCCACCGACGGCCGTGCCCATGTGGCCGACGCCCTGGCGCGCGGCGCCGTCGCCTGCCTGGTGGAGCAGCAGGGGGTGGAGGCCTTCGCCCTGGCCGGTGTGCATGTCGCGGCGCTGCCGGGCCTCAAGGCCGCCACCGGCCTGATCGCCGCCGAATGGTTTGGCCGGCCCAGCGAGCGCCTGCAGGTGCTGGCCGTGACCGGCACCAATGGCAAGACCAGCACCGCCTGGTGGCTGGCAGATGCGCTCAATCAACTATCAAAACAAGAGCTGCCTGCGCTTGATGGGTGCGCCTTGGTAGGTACTTTGGGTATTGGTGTGCCGCCGGAGCTGAACAGCACCGGCATGACCACGCCCGACCCCGTGCGCCTGCAGCGTGCGTTTGCGCAGTTTGCCGATGCGGGGCTCTCGGCCTGCGCCATCGAAGCCTCGTCCATAGGTCTGGCCGAACACCGGCTGGATGGAGCGCAGATGCGCGTGGCGCTGTTCACCAACTTCACCCAGGACCACCTGGACTACCACCACGACATGGCCGCCTACTGGCAGGCCAAGCGCGTGCTGTTCGACTGGCCGGGGCTGCGCGCTGCCGTCATCAACATCGACGACGCCCAGGGCGCCGCCCTGCATGCCGAGCTGCAGGGCCGCGCGCTGGACCTGTGGAGCGTGTCCATCCAGGGCCCGGCGCGGCTGGCCGCACAGGACATCGTGCATCGCGGCGCGGGCCTGGCCTTCACCGTGGTCGAGGGCGGGCAGGCGCTGCCGCTGCAGACCCAGCTGATCGGCCTGTACAACGTGTCGAACGTGCTGGGCGTGATCGCCGGCATGCGCGCGCTGGGCGTGCCTTTGGCGCAGGCCCTGGCCGCCTGCGCGCGCCTGGCACCCGTGCCGGGGCGCATGCAGCAGCTGGCCTTTGCCGGCCAACCGCTGGTTGCCGTGGACTATGCCCACACGCCGGACGCGCTGCACCAGGCGCTGACGGCGCTGCGTCCCATGGCGGCGCAGCGCGGTGGCCGGCTGTGGTGCGTGTTCGGCTGTGGCGGCAACCGCGACGCCACCAAGCGCCCGCTGATGGGCGCCGTGGCGCAGCGCGAGGCCGACCGCGTCATCGTCACCAGCGACAACCCGCGTGGCGAGGAGCCGCGCGCCATCATTCACCAGATCCTGCAGGGCATGATTGCCTCCACCCATGTGGGCGCAGAAGTTGACCGTGCCGCAGCCATAGCCCAGGCCGTCGCCGAGGCTGGCGCCAACGACGTGGTGCTGATCGCCGGCAAGGGCCACGAGGATTACCAGGAGACGGCCGGCCAGCGCCAGCCGTTCTCCGACATGGCGCAGGCGCGTGACGCGCTGGCGCGTCGAGGAGCCGTGGCATGAGCCACACCAACCACCCCCCCATGATGACGCTGCAGCAGGCCTTCGAGCTGCTGCGCGCCCGCATCCCGGCCGCGCGCCTGGTGGGCGACGGCGCCACGCCGCTGGCGCGCGTGCACACCGACACCCGCACGCTGCAGGCCGGCGACTTGTTCGTGGCCCTGAAGGGCGAGCGTTTCGACGCCAACACCTTTCTGCCACAGGCCGGCGCGGCCGGCGCCGCCGCCGCCATTGCCCATGGCGGGTTGCAGGCGGCGGGCCTGCCCGGCATCGAGGTGCCCGACACCCTGGCGGCCCTGGGCGCGCTGGCGGCCGGCTGGCGCGCTCAGTTTGATCTGCCGCTGATAGCCGTGACCGGCAGCAACGGCAAGACCACCGTCACGCAGATGCTGGCCGCCGTGCTGCGCGCCTACAAGGGCGATGCGGCCCTGGCCACGCAGGGCAACTTCAACAACGACGTGGGCCTGCCGCTGACGCTGCTGCGCCTCGCCGCCACGCATCAGGCGGCGGTGGTCGAGCTGGGCATGAACCACCCGGGCGAGATCGCCTACCTGGCCGACATCACCCGCCCCAGCGTGGCCCTGGTGAACAACGCCCAGCGCGAGCATCTGGAATTCATGCACACGGTGGACGCGGTGGCGCGCGAGAACGGCAGCGTCATCAGCGCCCTGGCGCAGGACGGTGTGGCGGTGTTTCCGGCCGGCGACGAGTACGCGCCGCTGTGGCGCGCGCTGGCGGGTGAGCGCTGCTGCCTGTGCTTTGGCGCGCAGGGCGATGTGCGCTGCGAGACCGCGCAGTGGAACGAGGGCGCCTGGACCGTGCGCATTGCCACGCCCCTGGGCGCATTCGACACGCGCCTGCATATCGCCGGCTTGCACAACGTCACCAACGCCATGGCGGCCACTGCCTGCGCCGTGGCCGCGGGCGTGCCGCTGGCCGCCATTGCCGCCGGCCTGGCGGCGTTCGAGCCGGTCAAGGGCCGCTCGCGCGCGCTGGCCCTGCATTGCCAGGGCCGGGCCATTACCGTGGTGGACGACAGTTACAACGCCAACCCCGACTCGGTGCGCGCCGCCATAGCCGTGCTGGCCGATCTGCCCGGCCCGCGCCTGCTGGTGCTGGGCGACATGGGCGAGGTGGGCAACCAGGGGCCGCAGTTCCATGCCGAGGCCGGCGCGCATGCGCACCAAAGCGGCATAGAGCAGCTGTTTGCCTTGGGCGCCTTGAGCGTCCATGCCGCCCAGGCCTGCGGGCCGGCGGCGCGGCATTTCGAGGACATGGCATCGCTGCTGGCAGCGGTGCAGGAGGCCCTGCCCGGCGTGGGCAGCGTGCTGGTGAAGGGATCGCGCTTCATGAAGATGGAACAGGTGGTGCAGGCCATGGAGGGCGCATGCTCCTGATCCTGTCGCAATGGCTGCAAGGCCTGTCGCCGGACTTCGGCTTTCTGCGCGTGTTCCAGTACATCACCTTCCGTGCGGTGATGGCGGCGCTGACGGCGCTGCTCATCGGCCTGGCGGCCGGCCCCAAGGTGATACGCATACTCACGGCGCTGAAGATCGGCCAGCCTATCCGCGGCTACGCCATGCAGTCGCACCTGTCCAAGAGCGGCACGCCCACCATGGGCGGGGTGCTGATCCTGCTGTGCATCGCCATCTCCACGCTGCTGTGGTTCGACCTGTCCAACCGCTTTGTCTGGATCGTGCTCATCGTCACGCTGGGCTTTGGCGCCATCGGCTGGGCCGACGACTGGCGCAAGGTGGTGAACAAGGATCCCGAGGGCATGCGCTCGCGCGAGAAATACCTCTGGCAATCGGTGATCGGCCTGGCCGCAGCGCTGTACCTGGTGTTCTGCATCTCCGAGAACTCGAACGCACGCGTGTTCGAGCTGTTTGTCGCCTGGATCAAGTCGGGCTTTACGCTCGATCTGCCGCCGCAGGCCGGCCTGCTGGTGCCCTTCTTCAAGGAGGTCAGCTACCCGCTGGGCGTGCTGGGCTTCGTGATCCTGACCTACCTGGTGATCGTGGGCGCGAGCAACGCCGTGAACCTGACCGACGGCCTGGACGGCCTGGCCATCATGCCGGTGATCATGGTGGGCGCGTCGCTGGGCATCTTTGCCTATGTGACGGGCAATGCCGGCTTTGCCAAGTACCTGCTGTTTCCCTACATCGCCGGCTCGGGCGAACTGCTGATCTTCTGCGCCGCCATGGCCGGTGCCGGCCTGGCCTTTCTGTGGTTCAACGCCCATCCGGCCCAGGTGTTCATGGGCGACGTGGGCGCGCTGGCGCTGGGTGGCGCCCTGGGCACCATCGCCGTCATCGTGCGCCAGGAGATCGTGCTGGCCATCATGGGCGGCATCTTCGTCGTCGAGGCGCTGTCGGTGATGCTGCAGGTGAGCTGGTTCAAGTTCACCAAGCGCCGCTACGGCGAGGGCCGGCGCCTGCTGAAGATGGCGCCGCTGCACCACCATTTCGAAAAGAGCGGCTGGAAGGAGACGCAGGTCGTCGTGCGCTTCTGGATCATCACCATGCTGCTGTGCCTGATGGGCCTGTCCACGCTGAAACTGCGATGAACCCAGAGCACCACGATCCCCTGCTGCCGGCCGAGGCCTCCATGCCCGAAGCCGCGCCAGGCGCCGCGCCGGTTGCTGCACCGGCCCCGGCGGCCGCGCCCGCTCTCGACTGGCAGGCGCCGGCCGTTTCTGCCGCCGAGCAGGCCCGGGAGTTCGTCGCGCGCATCTTTGCCGACGTGGGCGCCGCCGACGAACCCGAGGCCGCCGCGCCCGTGGCCGAGACCGAGCCCGCCGCGGCTGCAGAACTACCCGCCGCCGCACCCACCACCCGCCCCGGCGAGGGCCTGGCGCCGCTGGCCGACCAGCGCGTGCTGGTGCTGGGCCTGGGCGCCTCCGGCCTGGCCATGGCGCGCTGGTGTGTGCGCTGCGGTGCCCAGGTCATCGTGGCCGACACGCGCGAAGCCCCGCCGCAGCTCGCCCTGCTGCAGGCCGAGCTGCCCCAGGTGGAGTTCATCGCCGGGCCCTTGGCCGCTAGCCTGGTCGAGGGCCGCGCGTTGCATGCCGTGTACCGCTCGCCGGGCCTGAGTCCGGCTGATATTGCTCCCGTTACAGTAGCTGCTGGCGCTTGCCAGATAAGCGTTGGAGGCGAATTAGACCTGTATGCCATGGCGCTGCGCGAACTGCGCGCCAGCCATGGCTATGCGCCGGCCGTGCTCGCCGTCACCGGCACCAACGGCAAGACGACGGTGACATCGCTGACCACCCTGCTGGTGCAGCAGGCGGGCAAGAGCGTGGCCGTGGCCGGCAATATCGGCCCGACGCTGCTCGACACCCTGGGCCAGCGCCTGGACGCGGCCGATCTGCCTGAGGTCTGGGTGCTGGAGCTGTCGAGCTTTCAACTGGATGGCGTGCAGGGTTTCGAGCCCACGGCCGCCGCCGTGCTCAACATCAGCCAGGACCACCTGGACTGGCATGGCAGCCTGCAGGCCTACGCCGCGGCCAAGGCGCGCATCTTTGGCAACAGCGCGCTGATGGTGCTCAACCGCGAGGACGCCGCCGTCATGGCCATGCTGCCGCCGCCGGTGCGCGTCAAGCTGCAAAAGCCCCAGCCGCGCGCCCATGTGACCTTTGGCGCCGACATGCCGCAGCGCCCCGGCGACTTCGGCATCGAGGTGGTCAGCGGCATGGCCTGGCTGGTGCGCGCGCATGAGGCTGACGAGACCGCCAGGCGCGGCCGCAATGCCCAGGAGGCCGAGCTCTACGTCCAGCGCCTGATGCCCGCCGACGCCCTGCGCATACGCGGCCGCCACAACGCCTGCAACGCCCTGGCCGCGCTGGCCCTGGCCCAGGCCGCAGGCTGCCCGCTGGCGCCCATGCTCTACGCCCTGCGCGAATACCGCGGCGAGCCGCACCGCGTCGAGCCTGTCGGCATGCTGCGCGAGGTGGAGTACTTCGACGACAGCAAGGGCACCAACGTCGGCGCCACCGTGGCCGCCCTCACCGGCCTGGGCGCGGACAGGCGCCTGGTGGTCATCCTGGGCGGCGACGGCAAGGGCCAGGACTTCTCGCCGCTGGCCGCGCCGATTGCGCGCTATGCGCGTGCGGTGCTGCTGATAGGGCGTGACGCGCCGCAGATCCGCGCCGCTTTGGCTGGCAGCGGTGTGCCGCTGCTGGATGCCGCCACCCTGCCCGAGGCCGTGCAATTGGCCAGCCAGCGCGCCCATGCGGGCGACGCCGTGCTGCTGTCGCCGGCCTGCGCCAGCCTGGACATGTTCGACAACTACGCCCACCGCGCGCGCGTGTTCGTGGATGCGGTGCACGCCCTGGCCGAAGATGCGGGCCAGAGCCTGGATGGAGGTCTGGCATGAGCGCCGCCGCACGTCCCAATGCCGGCCCCGGCCTGTGGCAGCGCCTGCGCGCGCTGGCGGGTGCGCGCCCGCCAGAGTCCGCCGACGTGCTGCCGGTGCGCGTGGGCGGCACCGAATACCGCCGCACCACGGCCACGCCGGCGCATGTGCTGGGTTTTGACCAGGCGCTGTGCTGGGTGGTGGTGCTGCTGCTGGCCTTCAGCGTGGTGATGGTGTATTCGGCCTCGATTGCCATGCCGGACAACCCACGCTTTGGCAACATCGCGCCCCACCATTTCGTGCTGCGCCATGCGATCGCCATCGGTGTGGGCTTTGTTGGCGCGCTGCTGGCCTTCCAGGTGTCCATGAACACCTGGGAGCGCATGGCGCCCTGGCTCTTCGTAGTCTCCATCCTGCTGCTGATCGCGGTGCTGATCCCGCATGTGGGCGTGGTGGTCAATGGCGCGCGGCGCTGGCTGTCCCTGGGCATCATGAACTTCCAGCCGTCGGAGCTCGCCAAGTTCGCCGTGCTGATCTACGCCGCCGACTACATGGTGCGCAAGATGGAGGTCAAGGAGCGGTTCTTTCGCGCCGTGCTGCCCATGGTCGTGGCCGTGGGCGTGGTGGGCGCGCTGCTGCTGGCCGAGCCCGACATGGGCGCCTTCATGGTGATCGCCGTGATCGCCATGGGCATTTTGTTTCTGGGCGGGGTGAACGCGCGCATGTTCTTCCTGATCGCCGCCGTGCTGGTGGCGGCGTTTGCCATGATGGTCATGACCAGCCCCTGGCGGCGCGAGCGCATCTTTGCCTACCTGGATCCATTCAGCGAGGCGCATGCGCTGGGCAAGGGCTACCAGCTGTCACATTCGCTGATCGCCATCGGGCGCGGCGAGATCTTCAGCGTGGGCCTGGGGGGCAGCGTGGACAAGCTGCACTGGCTGCCCGAGGCGCACACCGACTTCCTGCTGGCGGTGATCGGCGAGGAGTTCGGCCTGGTGGGCGTGCTGGTGCTCATCCTGCTGTTCCTGTGGCTCACGCGCCGCATCATGCAGATCGGCCGCCAGGCCATCGCGCTGGACCGCGTGTTCTCGGGCCTGGTGGCCCAGGGCGTGGGCGTGTGGATGGGCTTTCAGGCCTTCATCAACATGGGCGTGAACCTGGGCGCGCTGCCCACCAAGGGGCTGACGCTGCCTTTGATGAGCTTTGGCGGATCGGCCATTCTGATGAACCTGGTGGCCATTGCCGTTGTTTTGCGTGTTGACTATGAGAACAAACTCTTGATGCGAGGTGGCAGGGTATGAGCAGCCCCAAGACCGCCCTCATCATGGCCGGCGGCACCGGCGGCCATATCTTCCCCGGCCTGGCCGTGGCCGAGGAGCTCAAGGCACGGGGCTGGCGCGTGCACTGGCTGGGTACGCCCGGCAGCATGGAATCGCGCATCGTGCCGCAGCATGGCCTGCCGCTGGAGACCATCGACTTTTCCGGCGTGCGCGGCAAGGGCGTGATCACGCTGGCACTGCTGCCGCTGAATTTGCTGCGCGCCTTCTGGCAGGCGCTGGCCGTGGTGCGGCGCGTGCGGCCCGATGTCGTCATCGGCATGGGCGGCTATGTCACCTTCCCCGGCGGCGTGATGGCCGTGGCGGCGGGCAAACCGCTGCTGCTGCACGAGCAGAACTCGGTGGCCGGCATGGCCAACCGGGTGCTGGCCAGCATGGCGGATCGCATCTTCACGGCCTTCCCCGGCGTGTTCAAAAAAGGCCACTGGGTGGGCAACCCGCTGCGCGCGGCCTTCACGCGGCAGGCCGGCCCGGCCGAGCGCTTTGCCGGCCGCACCGGGCCACTCAAACTGCTGGTGGTGGGCGGCAGCCTGGGCGCGCGCGCGCTCAACGACATCGTGCCCCAGGCGCTGGCGCTGCTGCCCGAGGCGCAGCGCCCCCAGGTCATACACCAGAGCGGCCAAGGTGTGAATGGAGGGCAGATCGAGCAGCTGCGCGCCAATTACCAGGCCGCCGGCGTGCAGGCCGAGCTGACGCCCTTTATCGACGACACGGCCGCGGCGTTCGCCGAGGCCGACGTCATCGTCTGCCGCGCCGGCGCCAGCACCGTCACCGAGATCGCGGCCGTGGGCGCGGCCGCGGTGTTCGTGCCGTTTCCGCATGCGGTGGACGACCACCAGAGCACGAACGCCCGCTTTCTCGTCGATGCGGGCGGCGGCTGGCTGGTGCAGCAGGCCGACCTGACGCCGCGCGGCTTGGCTGATATGCTATTAAATATGGAGCGTTCCGCGCTTTTGGAGCGGGCGCTGAAGGCAAAAAACATGCAAAAAACCCAGGCCACCCGCGAGGTGGTGTCCGCCTGCGAGGAGTTGGCATGAAACACGCCATTCATCACATCCACTTCGTCGGCATCGGCGGCTCGGGCATGTGCGGCATTGCCGAGGTGCTGCACAACCTGGGCTACAAGGTGTCGGGCTCGGATCTGGCCGACAGCGCCACGCTGGCGCGCCTGCGCACGCTGGGCGTGGCCACCCATGTGGGCCACGCGGCCGCGCATATCGCGGGCGCGGACGCCGTGGTTACCTCCACGGCGGTGCAACAGGACAACCCCGAGGTGCTGGCCGCGCGCGAGCGCAAGATCCCCATCGTGCCGCGCGCCGTGATGCTGGCCGAGCTGATGCGCCTGCGCCGCGGCATCGCCATTGCCGGCGCCCATGGCAAGACCACCACCACCAGCCTGGTGGCCAGCGTGCTGGCCGAGGGCGGGCTCGATCCCACCTTCGTCATCGGCGGGCGCCTGAACAGCGCCGGCACGAATGCCAAGCTGGGCGGGGGCGAGTACATCGTGGTCGAGGCGGATGAATCCGACGCCTCGTTCCTGAACCTGCTGCCGGTGATGGCGGTCGTCACCAACATCGATGCCGACCATATGGAGACCTATGGCCATGACTTTGGCCGGCTCAAGCAGGCCTTCGTGGACTTTCTTCACCGCATGCCGTTCTACGGCACGGCCATCCTGTGCGTGGACAACCCGGCCATACGCGACATCCTGCCGCGCGTGACCTGCCCGGTGACCAGCTACGGCCTGGCCGAGGATGCCGAGGTGCGCGCCGTCGACGTGCGCGCCGTGGGCACGCAGATGCACTTCACCGTGCTGCGGCGCAACGGCGTCACGCTGCCCGACCTGCAGGTAGAGCTGAACCTGCCCGGCGAGCACAACGTGCTCAACGCCCTGGCGACGATCGCCGTGGCCACCGAACTCAACGTGCCCGACGAGGCCGTGCTGCGCGCCCTGGCCGGCTTCACCGGCGTGGGCCGGCGCTTTCAAAGCCATGGCGAGCAGCGCACCCAGGACGGCGGGCGCTTCACCCTCATCGAGGACTATGGCCACCATCCCGTGGAGATGGCCGCCACCATGGCCGCCGCGCGCGGCGCCTACCCGGGCCGGCGCCTGGTGCTGGCCTTCCAGCCGCACCGCTACAGCCGCACGCGCGACTGCTTCGAGGACTTCGTCAAGGTGCTGGGTGGCGCCGACGCCGTGCTGCTGACCGAGGTCTATGCCGCCGGCGAGGCGCCCATCGTCGCCGCCGACGGCCGCGCCCTGGCGCGCGCGCTGCGCGTGGCCGGCAGCGTGGAGCCGGTGTTCATCGACGACATCGCCGATCTGCCCCAGCGCATCGCCAGCGCCGCCAGGGATGGCGACGTGGTGCTGTGCATGGGCGCGGGCTCGATCGGCGGCGTACCCGCGAAGATCGTTGAATTACTACAAAAAAGCGAGCTGTCAGCGCAGGAAGGACGGGCGCAATGAGCCAAAAAGACTTGGAGATCAACCCGCCCGCGCTGGGCAAGGTCGCGGTGCTCATGGGCGGCACCTCGGCCGAGCGCGAGGTCTCGCTGATGTCCGGCGGTGGCGTGCTGCAGGCGCTGCGCGCGCGCGGCGTCGATGCCCATGCCTTCGATCCGGCGCATGCCGACCTGTCCGAGCTGAAAACCCACGGCTACAACCGCTGCTTCATCGCCCTGCATGGCCGCCACGGCGAGGACGGCACGGTGCAGGGCGCGCTGGAGCTCCTGGGCATTCCCTACACCGGCCCCGGCGTCATGGCCTCGGCCATTGCCATGGACAAGATCATGACCAAGCGCATCTGGCGCTTCGAGGGTCTGCCCACGCCCGACTGGCGCCTGGTGGCCAGCAGTGCCGAGACGGCACAGGCCTTTGCCGAGCTGGGTGCGCCCATGATCGTCAAGCCCTCGCGCGAGGGCTCGACCATTGGTCTGACCAAGGTCACCTCGCTCGGCCAGTGCGAGCAGGCCTATCTGCTGGCCGCCCAGCATGACCCCGAGGTGCTGTGCGAGCAGTTCATAGACGGCGACGAAACCACCTGCCCGGTGCTGGGCCAGGGCGACGCCGCGCGCGCGCTGCCGGTGATCCGCATCGTGGCCCCCGATGGCAACTACGACTACCAGAACAAGTACTTCACCGACGTCACGCAATACCACTGCCCCAGTGGATTGAGCGAGGCCGAGGAGCGCGAGATCCAGCGCATCGTGGTGCAGGCCTACCGCACTCTGGGTTGCCGTGGCTGGGCGCGCGCCGACATCATGATCCGCAAGGGCGACCGCAAGCCCTTCCTGCTGGAGATCAACACCTCGCCCGGCATGACCGGCCATTCGCTGGTGCCCATGTCGGCCAAGGCCAGCGGTATCAGCTATCCCGACCTGTGCCTGCGCATTCTGGCCAGCGCCTCGCTGGATGCGCTGCAGGGCCGTGCTGGCGCGCCGGGAGCCCAGGAGCACGCATGAACGCCACGCTGCCCGTACCGCTGGACGTCAAGCTCATGAACATGACCGCCACGGTCATGTTCCTGGGCTGCGCCGCCGGCGTGCTGGCGGCGGGCGGGGCCTGGCTGCTGCGCCAGCCAGCGTTTTCCATAGCGCATATCGCCGTCGAGGGCGATGTGGCGCACACCAGCGCCATGAGCCTGCGCGCCAACGTGGCGCCGCAACTCAAGGGCAACTTCTTCACCGTCGATCTGGAGGCTGCGCGCCGCGCCTTCGAGCAGGTGCCCTGGGTGCAAAGCGCCCAGGTGCGGCGCGAATTCCCCAGCGGCCTGCGCGTGCATCTGCAGGAGCATGACGTGGCCGCCTACTGGGGCGCCGAGGGCAGCGCCACGCTGGTCAACAGCCAGGGCCAGGTCTTCGAGGCCGATGCCGACGAGGTGGAAGAGGACGGCCTGCCGCGCCTGCTGGCAGCGACGCCCGAGCGCGCGGCCGAAATGCTGGACATGGCGCGGCGCCTGGCGCCGCTGCTGGCGCCGCTGGGAGCCGGCCTGGAGACGCTGGAGCTCACCGGCAACAGCGGCTGGCGCGTGCTGCTGGCCAGCGGCGCCGTGCTGCAGCTGGGCGGCGGCAAGCCCGATGAGGTGCTGGAGCGCGTGCGTCGCCTGGCCGGCACGCTGGCCGGCGTGGCGCAGCAGCAGGGGCGCGGTGTGGAGGCTCTGGAATACGCCGACCTGCGCCACGACGGTGGTTACGCGCTGCGCCTGCGCGGCGTGACCACGGTGGCCAACGAGGCGCAGCGTGTTGCCGCGCAGCGCGCGGCCGAGCGTGCGGCGGCAGCGGCGGCGCGTGCCGCGCAAGCGGCGCAGCGGGCAGAGGCCAAGGCGCGTGCGGCGGCAAAGAACAACTGAGGGCAGGACGAAAGAACTATGGCAAGAGAGTACAAAGACGTGGTCGTGGGGCTGGACATCGGCACCGCCAAGGTCATGGCCGTGGTGGCCGAGGTGTTGCCCGGTGGCGAGCTCAAGCTCGCCGGTCTAGGTGTGGCGCCTTCCAATGGCTTGAAGCGCGGCGTGGTGGTGAACATCGACGCCACGGTGCAGAGCATCCAGCAGGCGCTGAAGGAGGCCGAGCTGATGGCCGACTGCAAGATCCAGCGCGTCTACACCGGCATCACCGGCAGCCATATCCGCGGGCTCAACTCCAGCGGCATGGTGGCGGTGAAGGACAAGGAGGTCACGCCGGCCGACGTGGCGCGCGTGGTCGAGACGGCCAAGGCCATCAACATCTCCAGCGACCAGCGCCTGCTGCTGGTCGAGCCGCAGGAGTTCATCATCGACGGCCAGGACGTGCGCGAGCCCATCGGCATGAGCGGCATGCGCCTGGAGGCCAAGATCCACATCGTCACCGGCGCGCAGAGCGCGGCCGAGAACATCATCAAATGCGTGCGCCGCTGCGGCCTGGAGGTCGAGCAGCTGATGCTCAACCCCCTGGCCAGCAGCCAGGCCGTGCTGACCGATGATGAACGCGAGCTGGGCGTGGCCGTGGTCGATATCGGCGCCGGCACCACCGACGTGGCCATCTTCACCGGCGGCGCCATTCGCCACACGGCCGTGCTGCCGATTGCTGGCGACCTGATCACCAGCGACATCGCCATGGCGCTGCGCACACCGACCAAGGACGCCGAGGACATCAAGGTGGAGAGCGGCTTTGCCAAGCAGCTGCTGGCCGACCCCGAGGCCCAGGTGGAGGTGCCGGGCCTGGGCGACCGCAGCCCGCGCATGCTCAGCAAGCAGGCGCTGGCCGGCGTCATCGAGCCGCGCGTGGAGGAGATTTTCTCGCTGGTGCAGCAGGTGATACGCGAGTCGGGCTACGAGGAAGTGCTGTCGTCGGGCATCGTGCTCACCGGCGGCAGCTGCGTCATGCCCGGCATGGTGGAGCTGGGCGAGGACATCTTTTTGAAGCCCGTGCGCCGTGGCCTGCCGAAGTATTCCAGCTCGCTGGCCGACATGATTGCCCAGCCGCGCGCGGCCACCGTCATGGGCCTGTTGGAAGAAGCGCGCCTGGCGCGCCTGCGCGGCTTCAAGGTGGCGGCCAAGAGCGGCTCGGTGAAGACGGCGTTTGGCCGCTTCAAGGACTTCATCGTGGGGAACTTCTGACATGACGGCCGCATTGCTCTGGCTGGCCCGCGCCGGGCCGCCGCGTCGAAAGCGGGGCCGATGGCGAAGTACGGCCCCGCCCCCTGACGGCATCACGCGTCACAACAACAAGCATCGATTTTTGGCAATTGCACATCACAACGTAGTTACAGGAGCAGCATCATGACCATCGAAATGATCGAGTCCGAAGAGTTCAACCAGGGCACGCAGATCAAGGTGATCGGTGTCGGCGGCGGCGGCGGCAACGCCGTGCAGCACATGATCTCGCGCAGCGTGCAGGGCGTGGAGTTCATCAGCGCCAACACGGATGCACAGGCGCTGACGCGCAGCACCGCGCACCGCACCATCCAGCTGGGCACCAACGGCCTGGGCGCGGGCAGCAAGCCCGAGAAGGCACGCGAGGCCGCCGAGGCCGCCGAGGAAGATATCCGCCAGGCGATTGCCGGCGCGCACATGCTGTTCATCACCGCCGGCATGGGCGGCGGCACCGGCACGGGCGCGGCGCCGGTGATCGCCAAGGTGGCCAAGGAGATGGGCATTCTCACCGTCGGCGTGGTCACCAAGCCCTTCGACTGGGAGGGTGGCCGCCGCATGAAGAATGCCGACGAAGGCCTGGCCGAACTGGAGGCGAACGTCGATTCGCTGATCGTGGTGCTGAACGAAAAGCTGCTCGACGTGCTGGGCGACGACATCACCCAGGACGAGGCCTTTGCCCACGCCAACGATGTGCTGAAGAACGCCGTCGGCGGCATCGCCGAAATCATTACCTACCCGGGCCTGGTCAACGTCGACTTCGAAGACGTCCGTACCGTGATGGGTGAAATGGGCCGCGCCATGATGGGCTCCGCTGCCGCTGCCGGCGTCGACCGCGCCCGCATCGCCGCCGAGCAGGCCGTCGCCTCGCCGCTGCTCGAAGGCGTCAATCTGTCCGGTGCCAAGGGCGTTCTGGTGAACATCACCGCCGCCAAGGGCAACCTGAAGATGAAGGAAGTCAACGAAGTGATGAACACCGTCAAGGCCTTCGCCGCCGAAGACGCCCACATCATTTTCGGTGCCGTGTACGACGAACTGATGGGCGACGCCCTGCGCGTCACCGTCGTCGCCACCGGCCTCGGCCAGGTTGCCGCCGCTGTGCGCAGCAAACCGGAAGTGTTCACCCAGCCGGTGCTGGTCCAGGCTCAGGCGACCGGTACGCATGACGCCGTGGCCTTCAGTTCGACCCCGGACTATTCGCACCTGGATGTGCCGGCCGTGGTGCGTAAACGCAACGTAACGGTCGAAGCCCTGGCCAACAGCGGCGTCGACCGTTACGACATCCCGGCTTTTCTGCGCAAGCAAGCCGATTAAGACGTAACAAAAGCTCTCTCTGAAAAAGGGTGGTGACGGGTTGTGTTACAATCCGTCACCTTCCCCAATCATTCAAGTACTTAGCATGCTCAAGCAACGCACGCTCAAGACGGTTATTCGCGCCTCAGGTGTCGGCCTGCATGGCGGCGTCAAGGTCAATCTGACCCTGCGCCCGGCAGCCCCGGATACCGGCATCGTCTTCCGTCGCGTCGATTTGCCCGAGCCCAAGGATATTCCCGCCAAGGCCGTGCTGATTGGCGATACCCGCATGTGCTCCTGTCTCGAAGTGGACGGAGTCAAGGTGGGAACCATCGAACACCTGATGTCTGCCCTCTGCGGGCTGGGCATCGACAATTGCTGGATCGATCTGGATGCGCCGGAAGTGCCCATTCTCGACGGTTCGGCCGCGCCCTTCGTCTTCCTGATCCAGTCCGCCGGCATCGAGGAACAGAATGCGCCCAAGAAATTCATTCGCGTCACCCGGCCCATCGAGGTGCGGGATGGCGACAAGTGGGCCCGCTTCGAGCCCTACGACGGCTACAGGCTGGCCTTCTCCATCGTCTTCAACCATCCGGCCATCGACAAGTCGGCGCAGAAGGCCGAGATCGACTTCGCCGAGCAGTCCTACGTCCGTGAAGTATCGCGCGCCCGGACCTTCGGCTTCATGCAGGAAGTCGAATACCTGCGCGAGAACGGCCTCGCCCTCGGCGGCGGGCTGGAAAACGCCATCGTCCTCGACGAATTCCGTGTGCTGAACCAGGATGGCCTGCGTTATGGCGACGAGTTCGTGAAGCACAAGATCCTCGATGCCGTCGGCGATCTCTACCTGCTTGGTCACCCGCTGCTTGCCGCCTATTCCTCGCACAAGGGCGGTCATGCCCTGAACAATCAGCTGGCGCGTGCCTTGCTGGCGCAGCAGGATTGCTGGGAACTGGTCAGCTTCGATCAGGAAGCCGCGGCGCCGCAAGGTGTTACTCGCTGGCTGGCTCAGGCCGCCGCCTGAACCATCATGTGGCTGCTGCGTCTGCTGGCAGTCATCGTCGTTATCGCCATTGGCGCCGGGGTGATTGTTTATGCCTTTACCGGCAACCGCCGCTATCTCGCCTTCAGCTGGCGCCTGTTCCGCTATGGAATCGTCTTCGCCCTGCTCATTTTTGCGCTGATGTTCATCGAGCGCCTGGCCATCATTCCGTTCTAGCGACGTGTTGCAACAAGGTGGTGAGCGCCTTGCGCAGCGGCCCTTCGGGTAAGTTTTCTGCGGTTGCCTGAAGCACCCCGAAAGCCTTGCCAGAGAGGGGTTTTGGTGTTGAAGTCCTTGTTTGGTAAGGGTTTTGGCGGGGTTGCACTTTGACTTCCATGAGGCTACACTCCGCCCCTCCCTTGGATAACTCGTCACACAAACGCTGGCTCATCTGGCGGATTTTGGTGGCGAC
>RRZU010158908.1_pt1 | contig 24391 bp, 18 predicted proteins | sample 2165561 | NCBI WGS metagenome assembly RRZU01 (sample SAMN10456909, study PRJNA506462) | wastewater metagenome | isolation source: wastewater sludge | place: USA: Moscow, Idaho | reverse complement strand
TCGCTGCCCTCGTGGTCAGCGCCGCTTCGGGTGTCGGCAGGCGGCTCGACCGGGCCGCGTGCCAGTTCGGCCTCCGTCAGCCAAATCAAGGCGAACTGCCCATCGATGATGTCCACGCACCGCTGCAGCATGGGATGGTCGACCGCAGCGGCGACGTCGCGCAGAAACGGATCGGCTCCCGGCGGCGTTGCATTGGCGTCCATCGGTACGACCGCGTCGCCCTCACCCTGGAAGAACGAGATTCCGGGATAGGCAGGGCCACGTCGACGGTATTCCGGTGGCAGCCACAAGGTGATCACGTGGAACATTGGCCAACCCGACAGGGGGCCGCGAGGCCACGTTGCGGGGTCGATGCCGGGCCCTGCGCTCCCGATCCATCCCTGGGGCACTCCCACCGGAAGCGGTCGCCGTTCGCCCCGTCCAAATGGCGCGGTCGAGATCTCGCCGCCCCGGTCGTACCACAGGTCGTATGCCTTCATTGCGCCGCCCAAGTAGCGTCAGTCGGTTTCCAGTCAGCCACACACTAGCCAGCGACACGACGAAATTGGGGCGCCGACTGGTCAGCGTTGGTGCGACCAGCCGGCGCGCATGGGCGGCTCCCCCATTGCAAGGAGGATGCTCAAACCGTCGGCTCCGCTACCTGCAGACGGCGAGAAATGGTGCCGGCAGGAAGATTCGACTGCAGCGACGTTGCGGGAATCTTCGGCAAGGTGGCCATGACCCCCAGCGCGATGACCAGGCAGATCAGGCCTTCGCCGATCCACATCCCACGGCTGTCGTCCCCGACCCCGAGGAATGCCAACACGAGGTGTGCGGTGTGACTGCCGCCGTGCACGCCGACAGCTGCCCACAGGCTCCCGGTCTTGGCGGCCAGCACACCAGCGAGAACGGCAAACCCGAAGGGCGTGATCAGGTAGAGCACGTGATCCAGCGCGTTTTGCTGACCCCCGTTCGACACGAGGTGCATGACACCGAAGGCGGCCGCAGACACCCAAATGGCGGGTTTGAGCCCCATGGGCAGGTGGCGCTGCAGGTACCCCCTCCACAAGAGTTCCTCACCGAACCCTTGGTACAGAAAAGCCAGCCCCAGGCCGGAGACGATTGCATCCACCGTCTTCCCCCCGGTGTCGTAGTCGATCTCGCTTGCTAGGCCCGAGGTGCGCAGCACAACGCCCAGCGGGACGACGATCGCGACCATCAAGGCGGTGACACCGACCAGGGCGAGGAGGCCACGGGTGGTGAAGATCACGCCGCAGCGCCTCAGTGTGCTGCGGTCGATGAAACGCGCCAGAACCCACGCGAACAAGACATACAAACCCGCCGTGAAGAGTCCTATGAGGATAAACAGGATCATTTGCACCGCTTGTGGCGTCCCCGACAGGAAAGGACGAGCCAACAGGACTGGCGAGGCGCCCACGAGCCCCGCCGCAGGCATGGCAATCATCGCCGCGACGATCCGCAGGGCGATCCACCCCGGGCCCGTGCGGAGGGGCGACGGTTGAACTGGGTCGATTAGGTCTTCACTCATGCCACCACTGTGGCAAGGCGACTCGTCGGCTGACCCGTACCGCAGGTCACGGGCGTTCGACCGCTCCATGACCTGAGTCACGGGTTCACAACGTCACATACTCTCTAGGCTGCTCTCATGGCACGCTCGGAACTTTTCGCCTTCACACCCGCGCGGCTCCTCAACGGGTTGGTGGTCCTGACTTCCGTCTTGATGCTGCTGTACCTCGGGTTCGCGTTGGCCATGGGCTACTCGGATTCCCTGCTGTGGGGTCTCGCGGCCATCATGGCGGCAGGTGCTCTGGTGCGCATCCGCTTTCCCGCGCTCGACACGGCGGCGACCACGGTCTTTGTCCTCTCGACGACCGTGGCGGCTCTGATACGTCCAACCGGTGGCATGTCTATCGCCCTGGTGTTCATCACGCAGATCATCGTGAGCGCAGCATTGTGGCGGGTGGCGGCGTGGGTGTACCTGGTCGTCGTCGCCGTGGTCGTCGCCATCGTCGACCAGCAGGACCCCGTGAGCCTCAGTCGAGGGGTGCTGGAGGCGATCGTGACGGGAACCATGCTCGCCGTCGCCCTCGTGACGGGGGTGCTGATCCGTAACCTGCGAGCATCGCTGGAGACGACCGCCCAGCTGTTCGCGGAACGGGCGGCCGCCCACGCAGAACTGGAGTCGATGCACCGGCGCCTGCATGAGTCGGTGGAACGCGAGAAGGATCTCGTGCTGGCCGAGGAGCGCGCACGGGCGGCGCGCGATCTGCACGACGGGCTGGGCCAGCGTTTGACGACGCTGCGGATGAGTTTGGACTACGCGTTGCGGGTGCGAGCCGACCACCCCGACAAGGCATGGGCCGAGATCGCCTCGGCACGAGACACCGCCCGTTCCGCGCTCGCAGAGATGCGCCGGTGGGTGCGGGCTCTTCACCCAGTGACGGTTGCGGGACTCCCCCCGAACGAGGCGCTCGAGGCGATTGCTGAATCGTTTCGCGGGACCGGTTTCGAGGTTGCCGTGCGGCTGGGTCGACAAGACCGCATGCTCACCGAGGACGAGGCGCTGTACCTGTACCGCCTCGTGCAGGAGGGACTCACCAACTCGCTGCGGCATGGGCGAGCCACCCGGGCGGAACTCTTCGTTGATTTGGGACCCGCGTGCCACATCGAGCTGTCGGACAACGGGTTAGTCAACGCCGTCAACAACTCCAGTGAGCCGATGGAGGGTTTCGGGCTGCGGTCCCTGCGGGAACGGGCAGAGGCCCTGGGGGGAAAGTTCTCGGCCACTCCCGGCGACAACGGATTCCTGCTGCGGGCAGAACTGCCAGCCGCCGAACTCGAGGCAGGGTCCGATGCGAGCCAGCGACGGGCAGCATGATCCGCGCCCTGCTCGTCGATGACCAACAACTCCTGCGTCGTGGATTGAGGCTGCTACTGGAGACGGTCCCGGGCATCGAGGTCGTCGGCGAGGCCAGCGACGGACGAGAAGCCCTCGCTCACGTAGAAAAGGACCGGCCCGACATCGTGCTGTGCGATGTCCGCATGCCTGGCATGGACGGCCTGAGCTTTCTGGCTGCCTGCCAGCGGTTACACCCTGGATTGCCCGTGCTGATGCTGACCACCTTCGATGACGAGCCGCTCGTTCGGGGGGCGCTGGGCGCGGGAGCGTCTGGGTACCTGCTGAAGGATGTTTCCGTGGAGGGACTCAGCGACGCTATCCGGGCGGTCGCCGACGGCGGGATGGTCATCGACCCGCGCGTCGCCCGCATCGCCTTGAACCCGGCTGTCGTGGACGCAGATGATCCCTTGGCCGTTCTGACACGAGCCGAACGCGCGGTCGCCGAACTCGTCGCCATCGGTGCGTCCAATGCGGAGATCGCCGCGCAGCTCGTGCTGGCGGAGGGAACGGTCAAGAACCACGTGTCGTCGCTCCTGCGCAAGCTCGACGCCCGCGACCGGACGGTGTTGGCGCTGCGACTGAACAGAGCAATCAATGGCGGCGGGTCCGGATGAGAGCCCCGAACCGCACCGCCCGAGACGGAGGTATCGATCAGGTCTCGGGGACGGCTGAGAATGTCCCGTCCATGACGACGTAGGGACCTGGCGTGTGGCCTTCCAGTCCCTCGGGGATCACGTTGTGCATCAGCACCTGCAACGTGGGCTCGGTGATGGTCACGGTGATCGTCCACCCCCACCCGTCGTAGCTTGTGGTCAGGTGCGTCGTGTGACCGTCGACGGTGCCGTCCAGCATTCTCAATCCGGGGCTCTGGTGCCAGCTGTCTGACCATGCCGCTGTGACGGTCGCATCGTCGGCAGGCGTGCCAAACAGGACGATCCCGGCCTGTTCTCCGTCCTCGGGGTGGACCCACGTGTACCGCAGTGCCCACGCCGCGCCCTTCGCCTCGGGCGCGGTGGCAGCCGTTGCCGGTGCGACGGCCAGGTCGTCGGAGGGCATCAGTCGAAACCCGTTTGTTCCCTGCCACTGTTGTGTCACGCGCTCCCCTTGTCTCGGTTTCTCGGCGATCGTAGTGGACGACTCACGGGCGTCGGCCCGCCCCCACCTTGAGGGCTCGCATGGCGGAAGCGACCGCCCTTTCGACATTGCCCTCACCGTCGCGCAGCGCCTCGTCCAGCGTGCACGGACCCGTCACGATGGACCACACCGCGTCGAACCCCCGTCGCTCCAGGACTTCGGCGCCCTCACCCAGCCGCCCCGCGAAGCCGAGCACGGGCACACCGTGGACGGCAGCGATGGCCGCGACGCCTGCTGGCGTTTTGCCCGACAGCGTCTGTCTGTCCAGGGACCCTTCACCGGTGAGGACGAGATCCGCGCCGTCGACGGCCTCCTCCAAACGCGTTGCCTCCGCGATCAACGCCACGCCGGGCTGACGATGGGCGCCGATCGACATGAACGCCGCACCCAGGCCACCGGCGGCCCCAGCCCCGGGCGCATCGCGCACGTCGGGCGCCCCGGCAGCAACCAAGGCGTCTGCGATTGCCCGCAACAGCCCGTCGAGGCGTTGCACCTGCTCGGCGGTTGCCCCCTTCTGCGGGCCGAACACTGCGGCTGACCCGGCGGGTCCCAGCAGCGGGTTGGTCACATCGCACGCCAGGTCGATGCGTACAGCGGCCAAGCGCTCGTCGAGGGCCTCCAGGTCGACGGTCGCCACGTGTTCGAGTCCGTCGGGGGTCGGGTCGAGGGTCCGGCCGTCGGCGTCCTTCCAGACGGCTCCCAGTCGCGCCAGCATGCCCGCGCCGCCGTCCGTGGTGGCCGAGCCACCCAGCCCGACGATGATGCGGCGCGCGCCCGCATCGAGTGCGTCTCGCACCAAATCGCCGACGCCGACAGACGAGGATGCCATGATGTTTCGCTCCGACTGGGCGATTTGCTCGAGTCCCACGGCGGCGGCCACCTCGATGACGGCCCGATCGCCCGGCAGCCAGCCGTACCACCCGGTGATCGGACGGCCGAGTGCATCGCGGGTCGGGACGGACTGCCACCGGCCGCCGAGCGCAGCGACAAGGGCATCTGTGGTTCCCTCACCGCCATCGGCCATGGGCACCTCGACGCACACGGCGTCGGGGAACACCTGCCGCACCCCCCTCGCCATGGCTGCAGCGGCCACCGAAGCGCTCAGAGATTCTTTGAACGAGTCCGGGGCGATAACGACGCGCATGGTCCAGCGCACCACGGCAGTGGCGCGTTGTCGAGTTTCACTCTCATTCGGCTTGGCCCAGGCGGGGAAAGAGTCGCACCGCGTTGCCGCCCACGAGCGCAGTCAGCTCGTTCCCCCTCAGCAGTTCGCCGCTCAGCAGTCGCTCCAGGTTCTGCGCCACCGCGAGCGGCGGCGCGTAAGGAACATCGGTGCCCAGCAGAAGTCGGTCTGGACGGGCGATCCCCAGAAGCGCCGTGGCAGCCCTCGGGAAGGGCGCCGACGAGCCGATCTCGTAGTAGAGCCGCCCCAACACGGCATCGACAGTCTCCGCCTCCGGGGTGCGAAGCACGTAATCGTTGAAGAGTTGAACGCGATCTAGCACCGAGGCCACCGCCGCGCCATTGTGGGGCACGATCCACCGGATCCTCGGGTAGCGCTGAAACACCCCGTTCAGCATCAGGTTCACCACCGCTCGCGTGGTGTCGAAGAGGTACTCGACCAGCGGAGCCGGCCGTCCGCCATCGACCTGTTGGCACCCAGCCGGTGAGGTCGGATGAATGAAGACGACTGCGGCTCGTCGATCGAGTTCTGCCATCACCGGATCGAGTCGCGGATCGCCAAGGTAGACATCACCCACCTGCGTGAGCAGCGCGAACCCGTCGGGGTGCAACTCGTCCTCGACTCGCGTCAGTTCGCTCAAGGACTCGTCGACGTCCGGGAGGGGCAAGCTCGCGAGCCAGCCAAACCGGTCGGGGTGATTGGCGACAATATCGGCACCAGCATCGTTGACCATCCGAGCCCAGAAGGGCGGGCGCCCGTCAACATCGAGTCCAGGGCTCGACAGCGACAGCATGGCGACATCAATGCCCAGGTGGTCGAGCTGTTCGATGTGCGCTGCAGCGTTCCATGGCGGAATCGGTGACCCGTCGGGGTGATCCCTGCCAGCCGCAAGCAACCCCGTGCGGTAGACCTCCGGGATGAAGTGGGCATGTACGTCCACCACTCGCTGCCCGTGGGGGCGATGCGTCGACATGTCGCTGGCTTTGCTTCCTATCCGTGACGGTGGTCGGCGCGCTATGGCCTGTCGAGCAGAGCCATGTGTTCGGGGTTGTATCGGTCGCCCGCTACGCCGAGACGATCGGCAAGGCTGTCGAGGTCGGCGCGTTCGTCAGCCGAGAGGCCGACGGTGGTGGCGGCGCTGTTCTCAGCGATCCGTGACGTTCGGCGCGTGCCCGGGATGGGGACGATCCAGGGGTGCTGCGCGAGCAGCCACGCTAGGGCGATCTGGCCCGGTGTCACGTCCTTGGAGGCGGCGAGCGCGCTGACATGGTCAACCAGCGCCTGGTTCGCGGCACGGTTGTCCTCGTCGAACCGTGGCACCCGCGCCCGGATGTCGCCAGCGTCGAAGGTCGTGCTGGTCGTCACTGCCCCCGTGAAGAAGCCTTTTCCGAGCGGACTGAACGGGACAAATCCGATCCCTAGTTCGCTGAGCGTCGGCAGCACTGACTGCTCGGGATCACGGGTCCACAGCGAGTACTCACTCTGCACGGCCGTGACGGGGAACACCGCGTGGGCCGCGCGGATTGTCGCGGCGCTGGCTTCGGAGAGCCCGAAGTGGCGCACCTTGCCCTCCGCAACGAGTTCGCCCACCGTCCCAGCGACCTCTTCGATCGGAACCCGAGGATCGACGCGGTGCTGGTAGAACAGATCGATCACGTCACTACGGAGTCGCCGCAGGGACGCGTCGGCGACCGCGCGAATCTGCTCGGGACGACTGTCGAGGCCGCCCGTCCCACCTTGGATGTCCCAGCCGAACTTGGTGGCGATGACGACCTGGTCACGCAGCGGCTCCATGGCCTCGCCGACCAATTCTTCGTTGACATAGGGGCCGTAGACCTCGGCGGTGTCAAAGAACGTCACGCCAAGATCAACCGCCGATCTCAGAACCGCGATCATTTCCTCACGCGTGCCCGGGTTCGGACCATAACTCTGGGACATGCCCATGCAGCCCAGCCCCAATGCGGAAACCTCAAGACCTTGCCCAAGCGTGCGGATATGCATTGCGTGATCGCCTCCAGTGCAATGGGTGGTGGGAAAGACGGTGCTCGTTTTCGGCGTTGATAAGTGCGCTTGAGCCTACGATGCGGGCCGATGTGCTGCCAGGGACAATCGTTCCCCCCAACCGCGCGTTACCCGGAACAGGCGCGCCGGCTCGGCGTCGGCACCGAGCGGCGCTGGGCGAGACCTAGGCCGTCGATGCGCGGCTGCGCCGCTGGGTGTGTGGCGCGTCCGTCAGTGGACGATGACGACCTTGCCTTTGGCTTTGCCTTGTTCGACATAGGCCATCGCCTCGACGGTTTCGTCGAAGGGGAATGTCCGATCAACCACAGGCTGCAGGGTTCCCGCATCGTAGAGCGCGGCGAGGGTCTTGAGCTGGTCGCCGTTGGCTTGCATGAAGAGGAAGCGATAGCGCACGCCGAGTTGCTTCGCGCGACGCCGGATCTTGCGGCTCAGCAGAGCCATGACCGGCTTCAAAGCTGGTCGCCCAAGTTGCGCCGCGAAGGTCGGGTCGGGTGGGCCGACCACGCTGATAGCCGTGCCCCCACGCTTCAGGACGGTCAAGGACCTCTCGACGCTCGCCGGACCGAGCGAATCTAGAACGACATCGAATCCGGACAGCACCTCGGTGAAGTCCTCGCGGGTGTAGTCCACGACCTCGTCGGCGCCCAGGCTTCGCACCTTGTCAACGCCCTTGGTGCTCACCGTTGTCGCGACGTAAGCGCCGAGGTACTTCGCGACCTGAATGACCGTGGACCCCAAACCACCCGCACCAGCATGAACCAGCACTTTTTGTCCTGGTTCGACGTGGGCTACATCAACCAGCGCTTGCCAAGCCGCGAGGGCCACCAGCGGGACCGCGGCGGCTTCCACAAAGGAGAGCTGGTCAGGCTTGAGAGCGACATCGGCAGCATCAATCGCGATCTGCTCAGCGAAGGTCCCGATGCGCAGGTCGCGGGGGCGGGCATAGACCGCATCCCCGACCGCGAAGCCATCGACATCGGTTCCCACCTCGGTCACCACGCCGGCGACGTCATGCCCCAGCACAAAGGGAAGTCGATACTTCAGTAACTGCTTGAACTCACCATTGCGGACCATCTTGTCCAACGGGTTGATGCTGGCTGCCTTCACCTCGACCAGGACATCGTTGGGCCCGACGATAGGGGCTGCAACCTTGACGGGCTGCAGTCCGCTGGGACCGTAGTGGGTAACAGAAAAAGCCTTCATCGAGCCACCTGGTTCTTTTGGTCTGGTGAGACATCCACGGCGTGCTGCGCCATCGCCAAAGCGAGAGCGTTCTCATAAGCGGACGCAAGCACCCGCTCGGACAGGTCGGGATCGGTCACTGCCCGCGCGATCTGCAGTGACGCTACGAGCACTGCGTAGATCCCGAGCGCCCGGTCGATCGCCGCGCTCGGATCAGTGGGTTCAAGACGAGCGGCGATTGCAGCGACGATCGACTGGACGCCCTCGGTGTACGCGACGCGCGTGACGTGGTCACGGCGGGGGATCTCATCAAGCAGCGCCGCAGAGGGACAGCCGCCCGCAACATCGTCACGGTGCCCCGTGGACAGGTACGAACGGAGAAAGGCCCGGGTGGAGTCGACCCCGTCCGGAAGCGACTCGATGTGGGCTGCAGAATGACCCAACTGCTGTGCCACCACAGTCGCGATCAAGTCGTCCTTGGAGGTGAAGTGGCCGTAGAACGCACCGTTGGTCAAACCCGCGTCACCGACCAACGCCGCGATACCCGCACCGTCAAAGCCAGCTTCCTTGAAGCGCCGCCCGGCGCAATCAATCAAGCGCTGCCGAGTGGCCTCCTTATGCCCACTGTCGTACCGCCCCACGCTGACCTCCCTTGCTCGCCTCAAGACCCGCAGATTTCTGACCATAGCATTATGGTCATAATCTATAAAACGAAGCTCTGCTTCAAGGCTGTCGCTGGGATCTCATCGTCGCCCACAGTCCATGCGAGCGGTCACGTGACGGACGGCACCGGGTCGGTGATCGCGATGACCATCGACCGGGCGCCGCAGCCGACGCCTGCCACTACTTCGGCATGTTGGAAAAGCGCGAGTACCGCCCTTGGAAGCTGACGCTGATGTCACCGGTCTGACCGTTGCGGTGCTTGGCCACGATGAAGTCGGCCTCGCCGACCCGCGTCGTGTCGCGGTTGTAGGCCTCTTCGCGGTGCAGCAGGATCACGATGTCTGCGTCTTGCTCCAGGCTGCCGGACTCACGCAGGTCGGAGATCTGCGGGCGCTTGTCGGTGCGCTGCTCCGGACCACGGTTGAGCTGCGACAGGGCCACCACGGGGACCTCGAGTTCCTTCGCCAGAAGCTTGATCTGCCGCGAGAACTCCGAGACCTCCAACTGGCGGGACTCGCTCTTGCGCCCGGACGTCATCAGCTGGATGTAATCGATGACGATCAGCTGAAGCTGGTGCTTTTGACGCAGCCGCCGAGCCTTGGCGCGGATCTCCATCATCGTGAGGTTCGGCGAGTCGTCGATGAACAACGGCGCATCGGACACCTGCGAGACACGCGCAGCCAGCCGCTCCCAGTCCTCGTCGCCCATGTCGCCCTTGCGAATGTGGCTCAAAGGCACATTGGCCTCGGCCGACAACAGGCGCATGACGATTTCTGACTTCGTCATTTCCAAGGAGAAGAACGCCGAACACAGCCCGTTCTTCACCGAGGCGGAGCGCGCGAAGTCCAACCCCAGGGTGGACTTGCCCATGCCGGGGCGGGCCGCGACGATGACCATCTGCCCGGGATGGAGGCCGTTGGTCAGTTCATCGAGCTCGGCAAAACCCGTTGGCACCCCGGCCATCGCAGACCCGCGCGACCCGATGGCCTCGATCTCATCGAGCGTTGGCTCCATGAGTTCGGCCAGCGGCTGATAGTCCTCGGCGGCCTTTCCTTCGGCAACGTCATACACGGCCTGTTGGGCCTGATCGACGATGTCGTTGACATTGCCGGTACCCCGGTAGGCGAGCTGCGCGACCTTCATCGCCGCCTCGGACAGCCTGCGCAGGATGGCCTTTTCACGCACGATTTCGGCGTAGTAGGCGGCATTGGCCGCAACCGACACGCTGGCGACAAGTTCATGCAGGTAGACGTGCCCACCGACGCGCCCGATTTCGCCGCGCCGAGCCAATTCGGCCGCCGTCGTGATGGCGTCGACCGGCTCACCGCGGGCGTACAGATCGAGCACGGCGGTGAAGATTTCCTCGTGCGCCGGACGATAAAAGTCGTGCGGCTTCAACAACTCCAGAACATCGGCGATCGCGTCCTTGTTGAGCAGCATCGCTCCCAGAGCGCTCTGCTCGGCCGCCACGTCCTGCGGCGGGGTCCGATCGGGAGCGTCTGAACCGTACTGAGCATCCTCACGCGATGCGGCTTCCACCACCGACATGAGTCACCACCTCCGTCCACTTGACGCTAGTTCGAACCACCGACAGTTCTGCGTTGAGACGGCTGGCGGGGGCACCAAGACGCTTCACCTTAGGCCCCCCGACGGGCCCACCGCCAACATCTTACGGCGAGTTACCCACAGGGCCTGTGGATTGCATGTGGACGTCGGGCGCGACACACGGGGGAGCCTGTGGTCGGCGCCTGTGGATGACGGTGGATGACGCGCGCAACTTATCCAAAATCCGGCCTTGACTAGGGAGAACGCTGGAGTTCGCTGTGGACGAAAAACAAATCTGGCGTGTCGCGGTCGTTTCGGCACCGCAACGACGCGGCAACGCAGGGGTAACAAATGCCTACCGAAAAGTAGTGTGGTCACCGACTTACCCACAACCGAATCCACATGGACTTTGTGCACATAGCGGCAAGGGGGAATAGTCGCCGAGGCCGACGCGTTGTGCCGCGTGGGAAGATGCACCCCTCATATTTTGCGATGGAGGACAGCCAAATGATCACCACGTACACCGTCACCGGCATGACCTGCGGCCACTGCGTCAACGCCGTCACCGAAGAAGTCAGCGAAGTCGACGGCGTCTCCGACGTCACCGTCACCCTCGACGGAGGACGCATGGATGTTACCAGCGAGGAACTGATCGACCTCGCCGTCATTGCCGCGGCCGTCGCAGAGGCCGGCAACTACACCGTCACCACGGTCTGACGATTCACCCGCCCCGCAAGGCGGCTATTTCACCAGGAAGGCATTGTCATGGCAACGCAGACTGACGTCACCGAACGCCGCGAGTCGCTGGAACTCGCCATCTCGGGAATGACCTGCGCGTCTTGTGCCGCTCGGGTGGAAAAGAAGCTCAACAAGGTCGAAGGCGTGCAGGCGTCGGTCAACTACGCGACCGAGAAGGCAAAGGTTCTGTACCCCCGGACCGTGAACGTGGCCGATCTCATCGCGGTTGTGGAGAAGACCGGGTATGGCGCAGCGGTTCCAGAGCCGGACGCGCCCGAACCGCCCGATCCCACCACCATCTATGGGCGTCGACTGATGGTCGCCGTCGCACTAACCCTGCCGTTACTGCTCATGGCGATGATTCCGCCGCTGCAGTTTCCTGGATGGCAGTGGGCATCGTGGGCGTTGGCCACGCCCGTGGTTTTCTGGGCGGGCCGGGGTTTCCACCATTCAGCCTGGGTAAATCTGCGCCACGGCGCGACCACAATGGACACCTTGGTCTCGATGGGGACGTTGGCGGCCTACTTCTGGTCGGCCTATGCCCTGTTCTTCGGCGGCGCCGGAGAGATCGGCATGCGTCACGAGTTCACGTTCATGCTCGGTCGCCAAGACGCCTCGGAGAATGTCTATTTCGAGGCGGCCGCCGCCATCATTGCCTTTATCTTGGCGGGTCGGTACTTCGAGGCCCGGTCGCGTCGCCGAGCCGGTGAAGCGGTCGAGGCCCTGCTGGAGATGGGCGCCTCAGAGGCGACGCTACTCACCGATGGGGTCGAACGACGGGTCCCCATCGATCAGCTGCGCGTCGGAGACGTTTTCCTGGTGCGTCCGGGAGAACAGATCGCCACAGACGGTGAGGTTCTCGAGGGGCGCTCGTCTGTCGACGAGGCCATGTTGACCGGCGAGTCCGCGCCTGTCGAAGTGAGCCCGGCGTCCAGTGTCACCGGTGCCACGGTCAACATCGACGGTCGCCTCGTCGTCCGCGCCACAGCCGTGGGAGCCGACACGCAACTGGCACACATCGCCCGCCTGGTCGAGGAGGCGCAGACCGGGAAGGCCGCCGTTCAGCGCCTCGCTGACCGGGTGTCCGGGGTCTTCGTGCCGATCGTGCTGGTGATCGCCCTCGGGACCTTCGCGGCCTGGGTGATCGCTGGAGCGAGTCCCGCGTTCGCTCTCACCTCAGCCATCGCCGTTCTCATCATCGCCTGCCCATGCGCCCTCGGGCTGGCGACACCGACGGCGCTCCTGGTCGGGACCGGTCGCGGCGCACAACTCGGCATCGTCATCAAGGGCCCTGAGATCCTCGAGAACACGCGCACCATCGATACCGTCGTGCTCGACAAGACCGGAACCGTCACGACCGGGGCCATGCAAGTGGTGTCGACCTGGGCAGAGTCGGGCTCGACGACTGACGAGGTGTTGAGACTCGCCGCCAGCCTGGAGTCATCCTCCGAGCACCCGGTCGCGCGCGCCATCGCCGAGGCCAATCCGACGCGACTCGGTATCGAGCACTTCACGAACTACCCCGGGCGCGGCGTGTCCGCGACGCTCGACGGCCAGGCGGTTGCCGTCGGCACCGCCGAGCTGATGGCAGAGCGCGGTTGGACGATCGGGGAGGCCCTGGCCGAACGACATGCGCAAGAGGCCGGACTCGGCCGAACCTCGGTCCTCGTGGGCTGGGACGGTCGCGCGCGTGGCGTGATCGCCGTGCAGGACGCGGTGAAGGACACGTCGGCTGCTGCCGTTGCACAGTTCCGCGAACTCGATCTCGAACCCATCCTGCTCACCGGCGACAACGCAAAGGCGGCGCGAGCCGTGGCCGATGAGGTGGGGATCACAGAGGTCATTGCTGGCGTGCTGCCCGCAGGCAAGGTCGACACGATCCGGTCATTGCAGGCGAGCGGCCGCACCGTCGCCATGGTCGGTGACGGCGTGAACGACTCGGCCGCGTTGGCTCAAGCCGACGTGGGGATCGCGCTCGGCACAGGCACACACGCCGCGATCGAGGCCAGCGATCTCACGCTGATGAGAGGAGACCTGCGGCTGGCGGCGGACGCGATTCGGCTGTCACGGGGCACCCTCCGCACGATCAAGGGCAACCTGTTCTGGGCCTTCGCCTACAACGTTGCTGCGATTCCGATCGCGGCACTCGGGCTGCTGAATCCCATGATCGCGAGCGCGGCAATGGCCTTCTCCAGCGTGTTCGTCGTGTCGAACAGCCTGCGTCTGCGTCGGTTCAAGGGCACGGCCGACGCCGCCTGAACACTCTCCGTATGGCAAGGGGCTCGGGTATCCGAATGTGGATACCCGAGCCCCTTGTGGGAGGGGTTTGGGGGGATGCCCTGTGCGACCCGGAACCTCCCTCAGAGGACCTGGTACTTGACGGTGATGACGCCCGAGGACAACCCGCCGACGGCTGACATCGCTGCACGTGACAGATCGAGGCAGCGCCCTGACACGAATGGGCCACGGTCGTTGATGCGGACGATGGTCGTCTTGCCGTTTGCCGTATTGGTGACCTTCACCTTCGTCCCGAACGGGAGCGTCTTGTGCGCGGCGGTGAAGTCGTTGGTGTTGAACGCCTCTCCGCTAGCCGTGACGGAGCCGGACGTGTAGTACGAAGCCCCGCACGACGCGCCGGTCGCCGGTGTCGTGCTGGTCGAACCGCCCGACGAACCGCTTGAGGAAGAACTCGATGAGCTGCTGCTGGACGAGGACGACGACGTGCGCGTGCCGACGACCTTCACCTCGTCGACGGGGGCCTTCGTCACCTTCGACGCCGTCACCTTGCGAGAGACCTGCTTGCCGTCCTCATAGCGGATCACGACGGTCTCAGACTTGGTGCCGTCCTGCCCCTGGACCTTGATCTGCGTCACGCCCTTCGCGAGGCTGCTCGACGTCGTGACCTTCGACTTGTGCGCCACGGCCGATGTGGCGGTGCTCGTCTTCACGTCGACCTTCACCACGGTGATGGTCAACCCGTCCGCGAGCGCAACATTCAGACCCTGAGAGATCTTGTCGTCGGCGTCCGTGGTCACCTTCGCGGCGGCAAGTGCGTCTGCGACCGTCCCCGACGCCTCGACCTTGCGCGACGTCCCTCCCGCGTTGACAGTCACGGAGAAGAGCGAGTCGACCGAGAAGTCCAGGCCATCTCGCCCGATCTCGGTGCTTCGGCTCGTGGAAACCTTGTAGTTCGTGGTGCGCACATCAATGTGCGAGAGGGCGTCGCCCACCGTGCGCGCCGTCGTCCAGAAGGTGGTGGTCTTGCCATCGACGTTGGCCGTAACCTGCCGCCCGTACTCGACCTCGATGCTGTCCCCGGCGGAAATCGCCTCGGCGGGAGCGGGGCTGACAACGTCGTGCTGCCCCAGCTTGAGGCCCTCGTCGATGAGCACACCGGCAACGGTGGACGACGACGTCGAGACGTCGCGCCTTTCGCCGTCCACGACGACCGTGACGTCCTTCTTCATGGCGAGATCGAGACCGAAACCGCCACCGAGCGCGAACAGCGCCCCGGATACTGCGAGAGCGACGACCTTCAACATGCGTGACCAGGCTCTTCCGTGAGACACGCCCTGAGAAGCCTCAAGGTGTGCGTCAGTCTAGGGACGCCTGCCGGGAAAACCAAGAGAAAGCTGAGAAGTCCTCAGGAAAGGGGACAGGATTTCGTTACAACCAGGTCCATTTGGCCCGCCACAAGGACGTGCGCTGACGCAGACCGTCCACGGCATCGATCTCGTGGTGCCCCTGCGCGGCGAGGTGCTCGTACATGGCCAGGATGCGACCCGACTGCTGAGCGATCGTGTACCGCTGGGCCAAGCGTTTGCTGTGTTCGGCGATACGGGCGCGCGCGATCGGGTCTTGGCTGTCGCGGATGGCCGCGACGAGAGCGTTGCACAACGAAACCGAGTTCGGACGGGAGAACCGGGCGTTACCCGGGGATTCGCACACGAGGTTCAGTTCGGGGTCGACGCTCACGATGGGAAGCCCCGCATGGGCCGCCTCGTGGAGGACGAGGGCCTGCGTGTCGGTGAGCGAAGGGAAGCAGAACACGTCGGCCGACTCGTAATAGGGCCCGAGCTTGTCGCGATCGATCTCGCCGATGAGGCGCACGTTGGATCGACGTGCCGCCATCTTCAGCTTTTCCCGCATGTAGGGAGTTGAGCCCTTCCAATCCCCGACCACCATCAACTCGGCGCCGGGAACGTACTGCTCGACCAGTTCGAACGCCTCCAGCATCAGCGCGATCCCCTTTTCGGGGGCGATGCGCCCGACGTACAGAATGCGGGGACCCACTGCCCGCGACACGGGAGGCACCGACGGACCGACGGGCAAACGATCGGCACCGTTCGGGACCACCTCAACCATCGCCGCAGGGGCGAGGTCCACGACCCGCTGCGCGGTCTTCGGCGACGGCGAAGTGACCAAGTCCGCCTCCTCCAACATCTGCTTGGCCGCCAACAACAGGTTCTGCTTGGACGTGCGCGGCAGGACGCGGACGGTACGCCGCCCGTCGAGGCGTGGCGTACCTCGCACGCGACGACTCCGCGCGTTCAGCAGCCGGTAGTACCCGTCCAGCAGCGGCGTGAGGTGCCAATAGTGCTCGGCGTAGGCCTCAAAGTCCGTGTGCCACGTCACCAGCAGCGGGGCGCCGCTGCGACGCGCCAGCCACATTCCCAACAGCCCGACCGGTCCCAGACCGTGCACGTGAACGACATCGAATGGCTGATTCACCAGATGCTGCAACCGTGTCTCGAATTGGCGACCGGTGGCCATGCGGGCACCAATCCCCGGAACGCGCATCGACGGCAGCCGCACCTCGGCGCGGTGCGGGTGCGTCCGATACGGATTGGGCCCATTCGTCTGCGGCGCGATCAGCGTCACGCGATGACCGGCCGCCAGCAGCTCTCGTTCGAGAAACTGCACGGCGTACAAGACGCCGCTGCGCATCGGCCCATAGTTGTCGGTCACGAGAGCAACCCGTAGAGGTGTTGCTGCATCGTTCATGCGGGAGCTCCTGGTCAATGGGTCAATGTGTGAGGCTCCCGTAAGTTTGGCGTGCCCGTTCAATTGCGGCAACGTAGCCCGAGCGCAACATGGTGTTGGCATCGGCATCCGCCGGTACCGCCAGTTGCCCGCGCATGTCGCTGACGCTGTTGTAACCCATCTGCGTCATCCACATGATCAGACCGTCCAGCAGCTCCTGCGCGTAGGAGGTGCCGTTGCGCACGAGCGCCGAGGTCGTCATCACGACGTCCGCCCCAGCCAACAGGTACTTCACGACATCGTCGGACCGCTCGACGCCCGTCGATGCGGCGAGGCTGGCGTTCACGCGCTCACGCAGCACGGAAATCCAGGTGCGCGGCAGACGCCCCTCTCCCGACGCAGACAAGAACACGTGCGGATGGAACCGCATCTTGGCCAGGTCCACATCGGGCGCCATGAACCTGTTGAACATGACCAGGCCGTCGGCCCCGGCCTTATCGAGGCGCATCGCGACGTCCCCGAACGAGCTGAAGTGCGGGCTGAGCTTCATCGAGACGGGGATCGACACCTCCGCCTTCACGGCCTCCAGGATCTCGACGTGACGGTCCTCGACCTGCGAGCCGCGGGTCACCACGTCGCCGGGAACGAAATACACGTTGAGCTCGATGGCAGCCGCCCCGGCGTCGGCCATCTGGCGCGAGAACTCGACCCAGCTCCCCATCGTCGCCCCATTGAGGCTCGCGATGATCGGCACGGGCACGGCCTCCGCGCCACGCTCCAGGAGGCTGAGGTACCGGGTGCTGATGCCCGCCTCCTCGTCCACGACGGACACGGTGGGGAAGAACGAGCCAGACTCTGCGTCGACCTCGGAGTACATCTCCGCGATCGCAATGTCGCGGGCGGCCTCCTTGCGCAGCACCTCCTCGAACATCGAGTGCAGCACGATGGCGGACACTCCCCCATCGGCGAGTTCCTTGATGCCGTCGACCGACTGCGTCAAAGGACCCGCCGAGGAGACCAACGGGTGATCGAGTTCGAGACCGAGATACGAGGTGGAGAGATCCATCACATCCTCCGTGCGTCTGCGGCGAACGATTCCGCCGACTGTGTGGCGAGACCTTCGTATTCCTCCCACCGGCGTTCGACCTGACGCTGCCCGAGTTCGGTCAGCCGCTCGGCCTCGACGGGGTCGGCGTTCATCAGCATCCGGTACCGCAACTCGTTCTTGTGGTAGTCCTTCAGCGGAATCCGCGGACGGGGCGAATCCAGCAGGAACGGGTTTCCACCGGACTGACGAATCACGGGGTTGTAGCGGATCAGCGGCCAGTGCCCGGAGTGCACGGCCAGGTACTGCTGGTCGAGCCCCTTCTTCATGTCGATGCCGCGCGCGATGCAGTGGCTGTAGGCGATGATGAGCGACGGCCCGGCGTAAGACGCCGCCTCACGGAACGCGCGCAGCGTCTGCTGCGGGTCGGCGCCCATCGCCACGCGGGCCACGTACACGGTGCCGTACGCGATGGCCTGCATGGCGAGGTCCTTCTTGTGCGTGAGCTTTCCGGCGGCCGCGAACTTGGCGACGGCTCCCAGGGGCGTCGACTTGGACGACTGACCGCCGGTGTTCGAGTACACCTCGGTGTCCATCACCAAGATGTTCACGTCGCGACCCGAGGCCAACACGTGGTCGAGCCCGGCCGAACCGATGTCGTAGGCCCAACCGTCTCCACCGACGATCCACACGCTGCGCCGCAGCAGGTGATCGGCGACCGAGCGAAGGTCGGCGGCGACGTACCCATCCATAGCGTCGAGCTGCGACTTCAGCGAGATGACCCGCTCCAACTGCAAAGCCAGATCGGACTCGTGGCGTTGCGGGGCATCCAGCAGCGGATCGACGATGTCGTCCCCCAACTCTGGACGCATCTGCTCCAGGCGGCGGCGCGCGAGGTCGGTGTGCAGGTCGGCCGCCAGCCGCATGCCCAGACCGAACTCGGCATTGTCCTCGAACAAGGAGTTCGACCAGGCGGGTCCGCGGCCGAGCTCGTTGCTGGCCCACGGCGTGGTCGGCAGGTTGCCGCCATAGATCGACGAGCACCCGGTGGCGTTGGCGATGGTGGCCCGGTCACCGAACAACTGCGTGAGCAGCTTGAGGTACGGCGTCTCACCGCAGCCCGAACAGGCGCCCGAGAACTCGAACAGGGGCTCAAGGAACTGGGTACCGCGGACCTTGGCGAAGTCGACCCGGCTGCGCTCGTTGACCGGCAGCCCCTCGAAGAACTCGACATTCTTCTTCTGCTCGGTACGGTCGGCGACGGGGACCAAGTTGATGGCCTTCCAGTCCATGGCCCCCGGCTGCTTGACCGGGCAGGCCTCCACGCACAGCCCGCAACCGGTGCAGTCCTCGGCGTACACCTGCAGCGTGTACATGGCGCCGGGGAAGCCAGCGGCGTTCAGGGGCGCCGACTGGAACGTCTCGGGCGCACCCTCAAGTCCGGTCTCCATGTAGTACTTCGCGCGCAGCACGGCGTGCGGACACACGAAGGCGCAGTTGCCGCACTGGATGCAGGCCTCCGGGTCCCACTGGGCGATGATCTCGGAGATGTTGCGCTTCTCGTACTTCGTCGTGCCCGACGGGTAGGTGCCGTCCACCGGCATCGCGCTCACGGGCAACTCGTCCCCGGCGTTGATCAGCATCTTGCTGGTGACGTCGCGCACGAACTCGGGCGCGTCGGCGGGTACCGGCGGAATCATGCCCTGGTCGGACACCGGCGCCTCGGGTACGTGGACCCGGAAGAGTTCCTCGACGGTCGCATCGACGGCGGCCTCGTTGCGGGCGACGACGTCAGCACCGCGACGACCATAGGTCTTGCGGATCGCCTCCTTCACCTTGGCGATCGCCTCGGCGCGCGGCAGGACGTTCGAGATGGCGAAGAAGCAGGCCTGCAGCACGGTGTTGGTGCGGTTGCCCATGCCCGACTTGCGCGCGACGGCCGTCGCGTCGATCGTCCAGACCTCGATGCCGAGCTCGATGATCTTGCGCTGCATCTGCTCGGGCAGCTTGCCGAAGACCTCTTCGGGTGTGTGCGGCGAGTTCAGCAGCAAGATCGTCCCAGGTCGGGCGAACTCCAAGACGTCGACCCGCTCGAGAATGCTCCAGTGGTGGCAGCCGATGAACCCGGCCTGCCGCACGAGGTACGGGGCCTCGATGGGGTCCGGACCGAACCGAACGTGGGACACGGTGCGCGAGCCGGACTTCTTCGAGTCGTACACGAAGTAGCCCTGCGCGAAGTACTCGTCGGACCCGCCGAGGATCTTGATGGTGTTCTTGTTGGCACCGACGGTTCCGTCCGAGCCGAGTCCGTAGAACACGGCCCGCATCGTTGCCGGGTCCTCGATGTCGAGGTCGGCCGGGTACGGCAAGGAGATGCCGCCGACATCGTCGTTGATCCCGATGGTGAACCGCGGACGCGGGTTGTCGAGCGACAACTCGTCGTACACCCCGGCGACCATCCCCGGCGTGAACTCCTTGCTGGACAGGCCGTAGCGTCCGCCGATGACGATCGGCATCGTCGCTCGAGCTCCGCGCGACATGGCCTCGCCGAGCGCGGCCACCACATCGAGGTACAGCGGCTCACCGTTGGAACCCGGCTCCTTGGTGCGGTCGAGCACGGCCAGCTTCGTGACCGATGCCGGGAGGGCGGCCAGCAGTTCTGCGGCCGGGAACGGACGGTACAGCCGGATGCTCAAGACGCCGACCCGATCGCCTTGCCGGTTCAGGTAATCAGCGGTCTGGCGAGCCGTGACGGCCCCCGAGCCCATGACGACGATGACCCGATCGGCCTCGGGGTGTCCGTGGTACTCCACGATCTTGTACCGACGCCCCGTGTGTGCGCCGAACTCGTCCATCGCCTGCGAGACGATGCCCGGTGCGGCCAGGTAGTACGGGTTGACGGTTTCGCGACTCTGGAAGTACGTGTCAGGGTTCTGGGCCGTTCCACGGATGAACGGGTGGTCCGGCGACAGGCTGCGCTTACGATGCGCCCGGATCAACGCCTCGGGAACGAGCGACGACAGGTCCTCGTCGGTCAGCATCTTCAACGTGTTGAGTTCGTGGCTGGTGCGAAATCCGTCGAAGAAGTGCACGAACGGGACGCGCGACCGCAAGGTGGCCACCTGCGCGATGGCCGCCATGTCGTGGGCCTGTTGCACGGTTTCCGAGGCGAGCAGCGCGAAACCTGTCTGGCGAACCGCCATCACGTCTTGGTGATCGCCAAAGATCGACAGACCCTGGGCGGCCAGCGAACGAGCCGCGACGTGAATGACGTTGGACGTGAGTTCCCCGGCAATCTTGTACATATTGGGGATCATCAGCAGCAGGCCCTGCGAGGCCGTGAAGGTCGTGCTCAGCGCACCGCCCTGCAAGGCGCCGTGCAGCGCGCCGGCCGCGCCGCCCTCGGACTGCATCTCGATGACGTTGGGAACGGTCCCGTAAATATTGGTGCGGCTCTGGGCCGACCACTCGTCGGCCAACTCCGCCATCGTCGACGACGGCGTGATGGGGTAGATGCTGCACAGCTCGTTGAGCCGGTAGGCGACGGAGACCGCCGCCTCGTTCCCGTCAAGGATGGCGCTGGGCATCTCAGACCTCTGCAATCATCTCGATGGCGTGGACCGGGCACTGCTCGTAGCAGGTGCCGCAGCCCGTGCACTTGGCGTAGTCGAATCGATACCGCATTCCCTTGCCGAGCTTGATCACCGCATCCTCGGGGCACGACCCCAGACACCCGTCACATTCGAAGCAGTTTCCGCACGACAGGCAGCGGATGGCCTCGCTGCGGGCCGACGCCTCGTCGAGTCCGCCGACGATCTCGTCGAAGTCCTCGATTCGGGACCCGGGATCGAGTTCTGGCTGGCTGTGACGCCGCGAATCACCGAAGTACCACACGTGCAGCTTGTCGAAGTCGGCGAGCTCATGCTTGGGCCGGTCGAAGGCCTCCCGGGCGTGCAGATACGCATCGATGCGGGACGCGGCGCGCTTGCCGTGACCCACGCCGACGGTGACTGTCCGGTCTGAGGGGACCACATCGCCACCGGCAAAGATGCCGGGAACGTCGGTCATCAGCGACCGCGGGTCCACCTGGACAACGTCGTCGTTGAAACGCATGCCGGGGATCTTCCGCAGGAAGTTGGAGTCGGCCTCCTGCCCCAGCGCAAGAATCACGGTGTCGGCCTGGAGCTTCTCGAACCGTCCCGTCCCGACGGCCTTACCGTTCTCGTCGAGTTCCATCACCTCGACCGTGAGGTCGTCTTGTTCCATGGAGGTGATGGTGCGCAGCCAGTTCATCCGCACGCCCTCGCGCTGCGCCTCTTCGCGCTCGGTCTCGTGGGCCGGCATCTGGTCTTCGGTGCGCCGGTACACGACGATCGATTCCTCGGCGCCGAGGCGACGGGCCACGCGAGCCGCGTCGATCGCGGTGTTGCCGCCGCCGTACACGGCCACGCGCCGACCGATCACGGGACGCTCACCGCTGGCCACGTTGCGCAGGAAGCTCACGGCATCCACGATCCGACTGGCGTCTTGCGAGGGGATGTCGACCCGACGCGACAAGTTGGCGCCGATGGCGACAAAGACGGCGGAGAAGTTGCCCGCAGCCTGCTCCGACAGCAGGTCCTGCACGGGCGAGTTGCAGGTGATGGTGACACCCAGGTCGACGATGCGGTCGATCTCGGCGTCGAGCACGTCGCGCGGCAAGCGGTACTCGGGGATGCCCCATCGCATCATCCCGCCCGGCTTCTCTGAGGCGTCGCGAATCTCGACCTCGTGACCGAGACGCGCCAACTGGTAGGCCGCCGACAGCCCGGACGGACCCGCACCGATGACCAAGACGCGCTGACCGGTCCGGCCACGCGGCTTCTCGAACGTCCACCCCTTCTCGATGGCGAGGTCGCCGAGGTAGCGCTCGACCGAGTGGATCGACACGGCACCGTCGAGTTCGATCCTGTTACACGCCCCCTCGCACGGGTGGTAGCAAACCCGTCCGTGAATCGCGGGGAACGGGTTCTGCGTGACGAGCTCGCGCCAAGCGGCCTCGTCTTGCCGCTCCTTGACGAGCCGCAGCCATTCCTGGATGTTCTCCCCCGCGGGACAGGCGTTGTTACACGGCGGCAGCAAGTCCAGATAGACCGGCATCCGCGTCCGCACGGGTCCGACCCGACCCATCCCAGTCGCCAGATCAGGCAAAGCGGTGAGGTCATGACGATCTGCGGTCATCAAGCGTCCCTTCGCATAATTCCGTCGGCTTGAGGCTATCCTCCTCGCCCGCCTCCCGCACGTCGCATGCCAAGCCGGTGTCCACCGGTTGTGGACACGGGCCGCGCGTGCTGTGCCGAGCCGCCGCTCGACCCCGTCGTGGTGCCAGCACCGATAAAGAACAACGGCGTGATTTTCCACCGTGAATATCGTGCCGGGGAGTGAAGAAATGCCCCGTCGGGAAACGGTTCAAATGCGGGCCGCCAGAACGCACCGATGAGCAAGTTGCTCGATACGGTAGGCACCCGGTCACCTCATCGGAGGGCCCGCGCCATTGGAGACAACGTCGCCGAAGCGGTACAACTGGTGCTCATGGGAACCGTCAGCGACTACCTCGCGACCCTCGACGAGAGCACACGACCGCTCATCACCTCGATGATGGATGCGGTCCGCCGCGAGGTGCCGGACGTGACCGAGGGCACCAGCTACGGCATGCCTGCACTGATGCACAAGGGGAAACCGCTTGTCGCGATCATGGCGACCAAGAAGCACATCGCCTTGTACCCCTTCTCCGGCGGCGTTGTGACGCAGGTGGCCGACCAGCTCGAGGGCTTCGCGCTGTCACCGGGGACGATCCGATTCTCGACCGAAAAGCCCCTGCCTGACGGTGTGTTGACCGACATCCTCGCCTTCCGCGTCGGCGAGATCGAGGCTGGTACCAAAAAGAAGTAGTCGCGAACTGGCGGGCAAAGAAGTCGGCGAGATTTGACCCGACAATGTCAAAACAGTGAGACTTTAGGCGTAAACGCGTCGCCTCACTGACACGAAGGAATGCGTGAATACTGTGACTTCCTGCCCCCCCGCGCCCCGCCGCAAGAGGCTGAGCCTCGTCGGCCTGGCCGCCATCTTGACTGTCGCCTTCTCGCTCTTGGGCGTGCAACCGGCACACGCTGCGGCAGGGGACCCCTACAGCACCACCGCTCCGATGGCGTTCATCCATGGCGCTGCCAACGTGGGGTCCATCGGCTCCTGGTACCAGGGCTCGACCAGCAACCCTTCCTCCGTGGCCCTTCCGCAGGTCTCCACCGGCGAGACCGTCGTGTACAACGCGATGGGCTTCAACCCCTACGACGGATTCTTGTACGCGGTCGAGCGTGGGACGCACCTGGTCATCAAGATCGGTCAGGACGGCACGATCGTGGACCGCGACGTGCTCGGCGCTGCCCTCCCGGCCGCCGACTATGCCGCCGGCGACATCGACCCCGCGACGGGTCTGATGTACGTGAAGTCCGAAGGCAACGGGGTCATGCAGGTGATCAACCTCGTGACCAAGACCGTCACGCAACTCACCTTGAGCACTGCGCCGCCTCTCGTCGACGACTGGACCTTCTCCAACGGGCTGTTGTGGGGCGCATCTCGCACAGGCAACGTGTCGACGATCAATCCCACGACCGGTGCGGTCACCGTGGTGGCGACGGGCGTCATACCCAATGGCCAGCTGTACGGCGCCGCCTACACGCTCCCGAGCGGCAACGTCGTTTTCGTGGGCAACCAGAACGGGCGGATGTACTCGTTCAACACGTCCACGCAGGCCGTGACCGTCATCGGAACCGTGACGCCGCACACGTGGACCGACGGCGCCTCGGTCTTGGCGCTCCCGGTCGACCTCGCGATCACGAAGACGGGACCCGCCGCGTATCAGTCCGGTAAGCAGGTCACCTACACGGTCGAGGTCAGCAACGAAAGCAACTCGGTCAACTCAACCGGTGGCTACTTCACCGACACCCTGCCCGCGGGA
>RRZU011137622.1_pt1 | contig 24399 bp, 26 predicted proteins | sample 2165561 | NCBI WGS metagenome assembly RRZU01 (sample SAMN10456909, study PRJNA506462) | wastewater metagenome | isolation source: wastewater sludge | place: USA: Moscow, Idaho | reverse complement strand
TGAGCAAAAATTCCCGGATGATGTCGAAGAGCGATTAGACATTGCCCTTGAAACATATCCTGAGAGAGTAAAGTTTATTTTTGATCGACGTTTCAAGGAAAATAAGACTTTGCAAGAAATTGGCGAAGAGCTCAGTCTGTCGCGCGAAAGAATACGCCAACTTATAGAAAAATATTTGCGCCGGATACGCAGTAAAACAATGTTTACTTACCTAATGGGCGAGTCTGATGCTCCACGTCCCCAGAAAAATCGTGCCGAGCAACTAAACAACATAACCAGCACCCGTAGGAATAGCCATCGGGTCCCGCTGAGGCTGTCATCAGAGAAGATTTTAAATTTCGAATTTTCATCCGATGATCCAATACCAATAACAGAAATTTCGCGACGAATTAATGCACTTACAACTGATGCCCAAGGCACAATACTTTCGTATAAAGATATTGCCGCTTGGTTACTTGATGAGGGTTATCTTGAAGATAGTCATTCTGAAGAGGATAATTTGAAGCGTCGGCCTACTCTGATGGGAAACCAAATCGGAATTGAATTAGAATTAAGAAACGGTAAAAATGGCGAGTACAAAGTTGTAGTCTACACATACGATGCTCAGAAATTTATAATAGACCACCTTCAGGATATATTTGATTATCTTACATTGGATGACCCAAATTAACTGAGCAACCATTGGATTTCCTCGTTTAAAAAAAATGAATGATACGTCAGGAAATGCCTAATCAGCCGTCTATCACTCCGGCGTTTTTGTCAGTTCCTGCTCGAGAAGGTATTCATCTTCTTCAAGTATGCTGACTAGGTCTTCCGAAAACTCCTGCACAAAAAACGCAACGACCTCATCATGGGGCTCGATGGCCATGATTTCGTCTGGGATTTCCCCATAGACAATTTCATAGATAGCACAAATGAGATCAAATGCCTTACGGTATTCACCCATATTAGCGAGAGTGGATACCGCAATTTGAAACTTATGCAGCGGTACATATGAGCCTATGAAGTTAAACACTTCATCGACGAGAGGAGAGGTACAGGAGCCGGAGACTAAGTTGGCACAGATTATCCGGGCGTCGGTATCCATAGCTTTTGTTTCTTTACGACTAATTTTACTCATAGAAGTTCCTTCCAAAAAGTGAAATGGGTTAATGATGGGTTAATGCTAGAGTGCTTGAAAGCCTTGGAATTCCTAATAAAAATGCCTCTTTGGATTGCTCCAAAGAGGACTATTTAATCTATATAACTTGACCATATATGAAGGAATGCAAAAAAGGATGAAGGAGCGTAAGAAAAAGGATGAAGGAGCGTAAAAAAAGAATGTAAGGGAGTAAAAAAGTCTCAGGCAAGGATTGCTCTGCGTTAACATAACCTGTTTTTGGCTCTCTTTACACCCGCCAGAGTGCTGCACTTATCGCGCAATTTTGCTGTATGTTTAGTGTATTTTTAGATAGACAAACACACCCGTTTATTAACCCAATTTTTAACCCATTTGATGTGTTTAACCCATAATAAACCCATTTTGCACGGTTCAAAACAGGTCAAAATGAGTCATAGTAAATCAGATGAAAAAACCCCGGAATCGTTGTGATTCCAGGGTTTTTTGATAAAATCAGCGCTTGGAGAACTGAGGTGCACGCCTCGCCGCTTTGAGGCCGTACTTCTTGCGCTCCTTCATACGAGGATCGCGGGTGAGGAAGCCGGCGGCCTTGAGGGCGGCGCGGTACTCGGGGTCAAGGTCCAGCAGGGCGCGAGACAGGCCATGGCGGATGGCGCCGGCCTGGCCGGTGACGCCGCCGCCCACGACGGTGGCGACGATGTCCACCTTGCCCACATTGCTGGTGGTGACCAGGGGCTGACGAACCAGGAGCTTCAGGGTCTCCAGGCCGAAGTAATCGTCGATGTCGCGGCCGTTGATGGTGATGGCGCCGGTGCCGCCGGGGAAGAGGTGCACACGGGCCACGGAGGACTTCCGGCGGCCGGTGCCGTAGAGATAAGGCTTCTTGCTCTTATACATGATTCAATCCTCCTTATTCCGCAGTCCAGAACTCGGGCTTCTGGGCAGCGTGGTTGTGCTCCGCACCGCGGAAGATGTGCAGCCGAACCAGGGAGTCCTTGCCGACAACATTGTGGGGCAGCATGCCGCGCACGGCGATCTTCATCGCCAGCTCGGGCTTTTCCTTCATAAGGATGCGGTACTTGGTCTCCTTGAGACCGCCCACCCAACCGGAGTGGGTGCGGTAGTACTTCTGCTCCATCTTGTTGCCGGTGAGGATGGCCTTCTCAGCGTTGAGCACGATGACAAAGTCGCCGCAGTCGGCATGGGGGGTGTACTCGGGCTTATGCTTGCCGCGCAGCAGGGTGGCCGCAGTGGCAGCAGTCTTGCCCAGGGGTTTGCCGGCCGCATCGAGGATATACCACTTGCGGACGATGTTCCCCTTGTTGGCCATGAAAGTGGACATAGGTGAAACCTCCATTTTTATATCATCCAGCTTGGATTCACAAATGAGCGCCCGTGCCTGACGGGCGGAACGTTTTGTATTATAATCCAGGGATTTTCCCTTGTCAATGCGTTTTTTTCATTTTTTTATATAAAAAGATATAATCTCATCTTTTCTCAGTTATACTCCGTTTTACTGCGTCATACTCAAATACATTTTTCAATTTTATTTTTTAAAAAAGTGCGCTTTTTCATAAGATGCAGCCATTGCCGGGTCCTGGTCACGGGTAAGTCCATCCCGGCGGGCAAATCCCCGTCTATTTTGTATTTTATCCCCTCTATTAATTATATTTTTAAAAAAAGCAGAAATAATCTTTGTACACGTCTGCGGCTACTAAACTCATTTTTAGTCTTGACGTCAGTCCTCCTATGCGGTACTATATATCCACCACAAAGATTCCACACCACAAGATATTGTGTTCTCATAGCAGGACCTCCCCCTTTTTTAAGGGGGGTATTTTTCTGTGGCTGTGAAAATTCAGGAGAAAGGATGGGTGTTGAAACGATGGCGACGATTCAAAACATCCGTAAGAGGGACGGGCGTCTGGTCCCCTTCGACAGCGAGAAAATTGCCGAGGCCATTGCCAAGGCTTTTCGCGCCACCTATAAGCCCGGCCATGAGGAGACCGCCCGCAAGCTGGCGGATGAAATTTTGTCCATCTTAGAGGTCGAGGGAAACCCCCAGCCCGATGTGGAGCATGTGCAGGACCTGGTGGAGCGGGTGCTGATGGACGACGGGTACATCCAAACCGCCAAGGCCTACATCCTCTACCGCTCCGAGCGCAACCGCAGCCGTGAGATGAACACCCGCCTGATGAAAATCTACGAGGACATCACCTTCTCGGCCGCCAAGGACTCAGACATCAAGCGGGAAAACGCCAACATCGACGGCGACACCGCCATGGGCTCCATGCTCAAGTTCGGCTCCGAGGGCGCCAAGCAGTTCTACGATATGTTTGTCCTCAATCCCGACCACGCCAAGGCCCACCGGGAGGGGGATATCCACATCCACGACCTGGACTTCCTCACCCTAACCACCACCTGCTGCCAGATCGACATCAAGCAGCTCTTCAAGGGTGGATTCTCCACCGGGCACGGCACCCTGCGTGAACCCAACGACATTGCCTCCTATGCGGCCCTGTGCTGCATTGCCATCCAGTCCAACCAAAACGACCAGCACGGCGGTCAGAGTGTGGTCAATTTTGACTACGGCATGGCGGACGGCGTATCCAAAACCTTTGTGCGCATCTACCGCCAGAACCTGGCCCGTGCCATCATGCTCCTAGAGACCGCAGAGGACCCGGAGAGCGAGCTTAAGGCCCTCATCTCCTCCGTCACGGCCGACACCGGCCTAAAGCCCACCCTGGAGGGCTGCGAGGACTATTTTACCGCCGAGCTCCCCCGTCTGGTGGGCAAGTACGGCGATGAGACCGAGATGCGCAAGGCCCAGCGTTTTGCCCACTACCGGGCCCGCAAGGAGACCGACCGGGCCACCTACCAGGCCATGGAGGCCCTCATCCACAACTTAAACACCATGCATTCCCGCGCAGGCGCCCAAACCCCCTTCTCCTCCATCAATTACGGGCTGGACACCTCTCCCGAGGGGCGCATGGTCATGAAAAATATGCTCCTGGCCACCGAGGCCGGACTGGGCAGCGGGGAGACCCCCATCTTCCCCATCCAGATCTTCCGGGTGAAGGATGGCATCAACTATAACCCCGGCGAGCCCAACTATGACCTCTTCCAGCTGGCCATCCGGTGCAGCGCCAAGCGGCTCTTCCCTAATTTCTCCTTCCAGGACGCCCCCTTTAATCTGCAGTACTACGACCCTGACCGGCCCGAGACCCAGATTGCCTATATGGGCTGCCGCACCCGGGTCATCGCCAACACGGTGGACCCCGACCGCGAAATCTGCAACGGCCGTGGTAACCTGAGCTTCACCACCATCAACCTGCCCCGTCTGGCCATCAAGGCCAAGGGGGATGTGGTCGCCTTCTTCGAGGGCCTTGACCGGATGATGAACCTGTGCGTGGATCAGCTTCTGGAGCGCTTTGAGATCCAGTGCCGCAAGCATGTACGCAACTACCCCTTCCTGATGGGCCAGGGCGTCTGGATTGACTCGGACAAGCTGGACTGGGACGACGAGGTGCGCGAGGTGCTAAAGCACGGAACCCTCTCCCTGGGCTTCATTGGCCTGGCCGAGGCTTTGAAGAGCCTTATCGGCGCCCACCACGGCGAGAGCGAGAAGGCCCAGGTGCTGGGTCTGGAGATCATCAGCCATATGCGGGTGCGCATGGACGAGGAGAGCCGCAAGCACAACCTCAATTTCTCCCTGCTGGCCACCCCCGCCGAGGGGCTGTCCGGCCGCTTCGTCAAAATGGACCGGGCTCGCTTCGGCTCGATCGAGGGGGTCACTGACCGGGATTATTACACCAACTCCTTCCACATTCCCGTCTACTTCCCCATCTCGGCCTACGAGAAAATCCGCCTGGAGGCCCCCTACCACGCCCTCACCAACGCGGGGCACATCAGCTATATCGAGATGGACGGGGACCCCACCGAGAATCTGGAGGCCTTTGAGAAGGTAATCCGCTGCATGAAGGAAAGCGGCATCGGCTACGGCAGCGTGAACCACCCCGTGGACCGGGACCCCATTTGCGGCTTCTCCGGCATCATCGGTGACCAGTGCCCCGGCTGCGGCCGGACCGAGGCCGACGGCGTGCCCTTCGAGCGCATCCGCCGCATCACGGGCTACCTGGTCGGCACCCTGGACCGCTTCAACAACGGCAAGCGGGCCGAGGAGCGGGACCGTGTCAAGCACGGGGTATAATTACAACGGGGCGGGGCTTTTCAGCCCGCCCCGTTCTTGACTTTGCAAGGAGGGACGCACCATGCGCATTGCCAGCACCATTTCAGACTCCATCGTAGACGGACCCGGCCTGCGCTTCACCGTCTTTACCCAGGGCTGCCCCCACAACTGCCCCGGCTGCCACAACCCGGAGACCCACCCGGTACAGGGCGGACAGGAGCGGGCGATAGAGTCTCTGGCCGACGCCCTGCGGGTAAATCCCCTTTTGGACGGGCTCACCCTCTCGGGGGGGGACCCCTTCCTCCAGGGGGAGGAGTGCGCACGTCTGGCCCACATGGCCCATGATATGGGCTTGAATGTGTGGACCTATACGGGTTATACTTATGAGGCCCTGGTATCCGGGGGGAACCCCGCCCACTTAGCCCTGCTGGCTGAGACCGACGTACTGGTGGACGGGCCCTTTGTCCTGGCCCTCAAGTCCTATGCCGTCAGGTTCCGGGGCAGCAGCAATCAGCGGCTCATCGACCTGGAGAAAACCAGGGCGGCGGGGCGGGTCGTCCTCTGGGAGGAGCGCGACCCCCTGGCCCATTTCTCCAGACCCGAATCCTAGGGAGGTAACCCATGGAGCACGCCGAAGAATTGGGTGGCCGCCCCTACGTCTGGGACGGGGACTGCTTCCCCCTGGGACAGGACAGCATGGCCCTGGCCGCCTTTGCCACGCTGAGGCGGGGCTGGCGGGTGTGTGACCTGGGCTGCGGCGCGGGCGCGCTGATGGCCCTCCTGCTGACCCGGGAGGGCTCTCTCTCCCTCACCGGTGTGGAGCTGAGCCCCCACGCTGCCGCCTTCGCGCGCCGGAATTTACCCGGGCACACCGTGCTCACAGCCGACCTGACTGACAGGGATCTCCTCCCACCTGCAAGCTCCTTTGACCTGGTGATCTCCAACCCGCCCTATTTCAGGGCCGGTTCGGGCGGGGATGGGGGTCCTGCGCGGATGGAGGGCTCCTGCACGGCGGAAGCCCTGTGCGCCTCCGCCGCCGCCCTGCTGAAAAACGGCGGCCGCTTCGCTCTGGTCTATCGGAGCGAGCGCCTCACCGACCTGCTCTGTGCCCTGCGGGGTGCGGGGCTGGAGCCCAAGCGTCTAAAGCTCCTCTCCGCCCCCGGAAAGCCCCCCTATGCCGTCCTTGTGGAGGCAGTGCGGGGTGGAAAGCCCGGACTGCAGATGGAACAATAAGGAGGACACGCCATGCCCGGCATACTCTACCTGGTCCCCACCCCCATCGGCAACCTGGGGGATATCTCCAAGCGGATGGCCGATACCCTGGCCGCCGTGGACTTCATTGCCGCCGAGGACACCCGTGTGACCCTCAAGCTGCTCAACCACCTGGCCCTGAAAAAGCCCCTGGTGAGCTACTATCGCCACAATACCCAGGCAGGGGGGCGGGCAGTCCTCGCCCGGCTCCTGGCCGGAGAGAGCTGCGCCCTGGTGACCGATGCGGGGATGCCTGCCATCTCTGACCCCGGGGAGGAGCTGGTGAAGCTCTGCGCGGAGCACGATGTGGCCGTGGTGCCCATCCCCGGCCCCTGCGCACTGGTGTGCGCCGTGGCGGCCTCCGGCCTGCCCACGGGCCGCTTCACCTTCGAGGGCTTTTTGCCCATGAACAAGAAAAACCGCTCCGCCCATCTCCGCTCCCTGGCAGGGGAGGAGCGCACCATGGTCTTCTACGAGGCGCCCCACAAGCTCCTAACCACCCTGGAGGATTTGCGCACCGCTTTTGGCGGGACCCGGGCCATCTCCCTCTGCCGGGAGCTCTCCAAGCTCCATGAGGAAATCCGCCGCTCCACCCTGGACGAGGCTCTCGCCTGGTACGGCGAGCACCCGCCCAGAGGGGAGTTCGTCCTGGTGGTGGGGGGAGTATGTCCGCAGAAGAAAAACAACCTTAGCGAGGAGGACGCCCTCCCCCTGGTGGTCCAATATCGGGCCGAGGGCCTCTCCCTGAAGGAGGCCGCCCGCAAGGTGGCTGAGGAGACCGGCCTCTCTAAGAATAGGCTTTATGATTTGGCCCTCTCCCAGTAGGCTTTTCTTCGTGAAAAATCAGACCATGATTCAGTTCCCTATTTCCTTTTAATTCTATAATATTCCAGTGTCAGTATACTATCCGTATTGTTTTCAGGGATATTACACTTCTTTATGATGCGCCTCACAAAAAGGGCCCCCAGCCAATTGGCTGGGGGCCCTTATGTAGAAAACCAGACATCAGTTGCCCGCAAGCTCCTTCAAGCAATTTGGGCAGATGTTTTTCCCCTTGAAATTAACCACGTCACGGGCGTCATCGCAGAAGATGCAGGCAGGCTGATACTTCTTCAAAACGATGGAAGCGCCGTCCACGTAAATCTCAAGAGAATCCTTCTCCGCAATGTCCAGGGTACGACGGAGCTCGATAGGAAGTACAATTCGCCCAAGTTCGTCCACTTTTCTTACAATACCAGTTGACTTCATATATTTTCTCCCTTCGTTCCGGAATCGTTTCCAGAAAACACTATCATTCTCTAGAAACTGACATTATTATAACATGAGGTATTGGAATGTCAATTAAAAATTGGAAAAATATTTATACAATTTATTACAAATTTCGTGCTCCCCCTCTTTCCGCTGGGTAAATAGGAGAAAAAGACATATTCTTTCCCGTACTGTGTATAGATAGAGAGAACATACAGGAGGGGGGAATTGGCATGGCCATGTCGGTGGTGTGGACATCTATGGTATTAGTGTCCGTCATATGCGGACTGTTTACGGGACGGGGGCCCCAGGTGGCATCCGCAGCCATGGAGGGTGCGGCGGCGGCGGTACAGCTCTGCCTCACGATGGCGGGGGCGCTCTGCCTTTGGATGGGAGTCATGGAGATTATGAAGCGTTCGGGCTTATCCCGGAAACTGTCTCAGCTGCTGCGCCCCCTGCTGGGCCGAATCTACCGGGATTTTGCCCGGGACGAGGCCGTGATGGACAATATTGCGGCCAACGTATCGGCCAATGTACTCGGGCTGGGGAACGCTGCCACCCCCCTCGGCATCCAAGCCGCTCGGCTCATGAGCCGCCGCTCGCCCGGCGTGGCGTCCGACGCGCTGTGTATGCTCATTGTGTGCAACACCGCCTCCATCCAGCTCATCCCCACAACGGTGGCCAGCGTCCGGGCGGCGGCGGGGAGTGCACTCCCCTTCGACATCCTGCCCGCAGTGTGGCTGGCCTCCGCCGTGTCGGTAACGGTGGGCATCCTGGTGTGCAAGCTGATGGCCCGGCTGTGGCCGAAGGGGTGGTAGGGGGATGGAGCTTGCCGTTGCCATGCTCCTGCCGGGCATCATCGCCCTGGTGGCCCTGGTGGGGGTTTTTCGCCGGGTAGATGTGTATGACGCCCTAATCACCGGGGCGGGAGAGGGCCTGGGCGTGCTCGTGCGCATCGTCCCGGCCATGATTGCCCTGCTGACGGCGGTATATATGCTGCGGGCCTCCGGGGCGCTGGAGCTGGCCGCCACTGCCCTGTCCCCCGTTCTCATTCGGCTGGGCATCCCGCCCGAGACGGTGGCTCTCCTGCTGGTGCGGCCCATCTCTGGCTCGGCGGCTCTGGGTGTGGGCGCCGAGCTCATCTCCACCTACGGGCCCGACTCCCTGGTGGGGCGCACCGCCGCCGTCATGCTGGGCTCCACCGAGACCACCTTTTACACCATTGCCGTCTACTTCGGGGCGGCGGGCATCCGCAAGACCCGCTACGCCGTACCCGTGGCCCTCTTTTCGGACCTTGTGGGCTTCATGGCTGCGGCCTGGGCAGTGCGCGTCTTTTTTTACAGATAGACTTACACTGTGGGCCTATCTGTGGTATACTTCCCTATGAAACGACATGAGATGGGGAGCGTACAAGATGGAGACCATGATCATTGGCATTGCGGGGGGCACCGGCTCGGGCAAGACCACCCTGACCCGCCACCTGGTAGATACCTTTGGGGAGAATGTTTCGGTCGTCACCCACGACAATTACTACAAGGCCCATCCCAATATGACCTATGAGGAGCGCTCATCCCTCAACTACGACCACCCCGACGCCTTTGACACCGAGCTGATGGTGGAGGATCTCAAGGCCCTGTGCGCAGGCAAGACCATCCAATGCCCCGTGTACGACTACACCATCCACAACCGCTCCGAGTCGACGGTGGAGGTCAGCCCCACCAAGGTGGTCATTGTGGAGGGCATCTTAATCTTCCACCCCAAGGAGCTGCGGGATCTGATGGACATCAAAATCTTTGTGGACACCGACGCCGATGTGCGCATCCTGCGGCGCATTATGCGGGACGTGAAGAAGCGGGGCAGAAGCCTCGACAGCGTCATCAACCAGTACCTGGACACCGTAAAGCCCATGCACGAGCAGTTTGTTCAGCCCTCCCGCCAGTACGCCGACCTGGTGGTGCTGGACGGAGGCCATAACCTGGTGGCCCTGGACATGATTACCCAGCGCATCCAGGGGCATATCAGCCTGTGACGCGTCTTCCCGCCGCCGGGCAACGGCGGCGGGAACTTTTTCCGCTCACCCCCAGAAGCTAAGACGATCCCAGTGCCGCATCTCAAAAAAATCACGCGGGGGACAAGCCCTGATTTTTGTTAGGAGGATGTCATTTGGTCTTTTCCAGCATACTGTTCCTGTTTGCCTACCTCACCGTAGCGCTGACCGTTCACTACCTCTCCCCGCCCCGGTGGCGCAACGCCATCCTGCTGGCCTTCAGCCTACTCTTTTACGGCTGGGGTGAGCCCCTGTATATCTTCCTCATGGTCTCCACCGTGGTGCTGGACTATTTTGCAGGACTTCTGGTGGCCCGGTACAAGACCCAGGGCAGGGACCGTTCAGCCCGGGTCACCATCACAGTAGCCCTGGCTGTCAATCTCGCCTTCCTCTTCTTCTTCAAGTACTGGGATTTGGTGGCCACCACTCTGGCTGGACTGGGTCTGGGCTTTATGCCTGTGCTGGGCCTGCGCCTGCCCATCGGCATCTCCTTCTACACCTTCCAGGCCATGACCTACCCGGTGGATGTCTACCGGGGAGATGCCAAGCCACAGCGCAGCCTGGTCAACTTTGGCACCTTTGTCACCCTTTTCCCCCAGCTCATCGCAGGCCCCATCCTGAAGTACAAGGAGCTGGCCGACCAGGTGGACCGGCGCAGCTGGAGCGTGGAGCAGTTTGCCTCGGGCGTTGAGGTCTTCGTGGTCGGTCTTGCCAAGAAGGTGCTCCTGGCCAACAATATCGGGGCCCTGTGGGACACAGTGAAGGCCCTCCCCGCAGACCAGGTCACCACCGCAGGGGCCTGGCTGGGCATCCTGGCCTTTACCCTTCAAATTTACTTTGACTTCTCAGGCTATTCAGACATGGCGGTTGGCCTGGGGCGGATGCTGGGCTTTGAGTTCCCGCGCAACTTTGATTACCCCTATGTCTCCAAGTCCATCACCGAGTTCTGGCGGCGCTGGCATATTTCTCTGGGCTCCTGGTTCCGGGAATACCTCTACATCCCACTGGGCGGCAACCGGGTGGGCAGGGGGCGGCTTTTTTTCAACCTGTTGGTGGTTTGGGCTGCCACGGGTATTTGGCACGGAGCCAGCTGGAACTACCTCATCTGGGGCCTTTACTTTGCACTGCTCCTCATTCTGGAGAAGGGCTTTATCGGCCAATGGCTCAAAACCCTGCCCAATCTGGTGCAGCATTTCTACGCCCTCTTCCTCATCGCCATCAGCTGGGCGATCTTTGCCCTAGAGGACTTTTCTCAAATGGGGGTCTTTCTCAGGGCCATGTTCGGCTTTGCCCCGGGCGGGCTGAGCAGCCCCGCCATGGGGTATTGGCTGCACTCCTTCCTGCCCATGCTGGCCATTGCCCTGTTCGCCTGCACCCCCCTGGCTACCAAGGGCTGGAGCCGGCTGAAGGAGGGGCCAAAAAGGGTCCTCCTCCCCATTTTCTTGTTGGCGGGACTGGTGGTGTGCACCGCCTATCTGGTGGACTCCACCTATAACCCCTTCCTCTACTTCCGCTTCTGATGAAAGGAGCTTTTATGTCAAAAAAATACGCCACCTTTATCGTGGTCCTCTTCTGTAGCTTTCTGGGCTTCTTCCTGGCCGCCGGGCTCCTGACCCCTGACCGGGCAAATTCCGAGTTGGAGAATCGGGCCCTCCAGCAGCTCCCCCACATCAGCATCGGCACCCTCTCCTTCCAGGACGGGGCGCCCCACTTTTCAGGCAATTTCTTCGACGGCACCTTCATGACCCAGTTTGAAACCTACTGCAACGACCAGTTTTTCGCCCGGGACGCCTGGGTGGGTATGAAATCAAAGCTGGAGCTGACCGTGGGCAAGCGAGAGAACAATGGCATCTACCTGGCCCGGGGGGACACCCTCATTCCTCGGTTCGACCAGCCCGACCCCCAGCGGCTGGAGGCCAACATCGGCTTCCTCAACGCGTTCATCTCCAAGTCCGAGGTACCGGTATACACCTCCCTCCTCCCCGGCCAGGCTGCCATCTGGGCCGACCGGCTGCCCGAGGGCGCACCCAACGCCGACCAGAAGGCCGTGATCGACACGGTCTACGCCCAGCTGGAGGGCAAGACCTACGACAGCTACCAGGCCCTCTGGGATCACCGGACGGAGGACATCTACTACCGCACCGACCACCACTGGACCAGCCTAGGGGCCTATTACGGGTACACCTCCCTCATGGCCGCCCTGGGGATGGAGCCCATCCCCCTGGAGGACTACCAAAAGACGGTGGCCACGGAGGAGTTTTACGGCACCAGCTTTTCCACCGCAGGGGTGCGAAGCGTAAAGCCCGACACGGTCTTCACCTATGTGCCGGGCGACGGGCTGGACGTGACGCTCTACCCTGCGGGCAAGCCCCAGGCGGGCAGCCTCTATGATGCCTCTGCCCTGGAGCGAAAAGACAAGTACACCTACTTCATGGGCGGCATCCAGCCCCTGGCCGTGGTCAAAAATCCGGCGGTGGACGGGCCTAAGCTTCTCATCCTGCGGGACTCCTACGCCGATAGCATGGTCCCCTTCCTAACCCGGCATTTCTCCGAAATCCACCTCTTTGACCCCCGCTACAATAAGGACAGCGCCCTCCAGTATATCAAGGACAATGACATTGACCTAGTATTGGTGCTCTACAGCGTTCCCAATTTCTCCACCGACCGCAGCCTCTTCAACCTGGGGAAGGGCTGACGCAGCGCGGTCTCATTCCCTTGATTCTTTAGGCAGCTTCCTTGCATTTTCCTGATGGATACGTTAAAATGCGAATATCGTACACTGAGAGGAGGCATTTCAACGATGACACGGGACGAGGCCTTTGAGTTTCTGGACCGAACAGCCCGGGGCATTGCGGAGATGTTTGGCACCTCCTGCGAGACCCTGGTCCACGACATGGGCAACCCCACCCACCCCATCCTCTCCCTCTATAACGGCCATGTCTCAGGCCGGAGCGTTGGCTCCACCCGGGATATCTTAGGCACCGAGATTGCCATGGACGCGGCTGCACTGTCCACCGACTTCGTAAACCTGTACGCCACCACCCCCGCGGGCCAGCAGATTAAGAGCAGCACCTTTCACCTGGTGGGGGATGGCTACGATTTGGCCCTGGGTATCAATTTCGACTACAGCTCCCTGGTCTATGCCAACCGCATCCTGGTGGACCTGATGAGCGCCGACGCCGACCTGCAAAGCGCCATGTGGAAGGGTGGGGACAGCCAGCTGACCGCCCTCTTTGACGAGTGCGTGTCCGCCGTGGGCAAGCCGGTGCCCTCCCTCACCAAGAAGGACCGCATGAAGATCATCGCCCTGCTGGAGCAGAAAAGTGCCTTTTCCTTCCGTAAATCGGTACCCTATGTGGCAAAGCACCTCCATGTCTCCCGGTACACGGTATATAAATACCTGGGAGAGCTGGCCGAGCACGGCGGGGCACCGGAAGACTGATCGGGGGTTTCCCCCACATCTCAAATAAGGAGAACCATATGTATCAAAACGAGATTAACGCCTATTTTGACGACCCTACACTCCAGCGCGCGCTGGTGGACGCGGTGAAGCGCCTGGTGGCCATCCCCAGCGTACGGGGAGAGGCCGCCCCCGGTATGCCCTACGGCGAGGTCCCTGCCCGGGCCCTAGCCGAGGCCCTCTCCCTCTGTGCATCGCTGGGCTTTCCCACCTGCAATGTGGAAAACTATGTGGGTACCGCCGACCTCAATGATGGGGAGACCCTTCTCCACATCCTGGGTCACCTGGACGTGGTGGGCGAGGGCACGGGCTGGAGCAGTGACCCCTACCAGGTGACGGAGAAGGATGGCCTTCTCTTTGGCCGGGGCGTGGCCGACGACAAGGGGCCCGTGGTGGCCGCCCTCTTCGCCATGAAATGCGTGAAGGATTTGGGCATCCCCCTCAGTCACAATGTGAAGCTCATCCTGGGCACCGACGAGGAGTCCGGTTCCTCCGATATTGCCTACTACTACTCCAAGCACCCCTTTGCCCCTCATGCCTTCACCCCCGACTCCGACTTCCCCCTCATCAACGTTGAGAAGGGACACTACCACCCCGACTTTGGCGCCTCCTGGGCCCCCTCCTCCGTCCTGCCCCGGGTGAGCGAGCTGACCGGTGGCTTCCGCACCAATGTGGTACCTCCCCAGGCTTCGTCCCTGGTGCTGGGCCTGGAGCCCCACCAGATCTCCCCCCTGGCTGACTCTGTGGCCGCCCACACCGGGTGTACCTTCGGCCTGACTGCCGAGACCAGGGGCACCCGCATCCGCTGCGAGGGGAAGAACGCCCACGCCGCCATCCCAAGCGCGGGGAAGAACGCCATCTCTGCGCTGCTGGCCCTGCTGAAGAGCCTCCCCCTGGCCGACTGCGGCAGCACCGCCGCCATCCGGGCCATGTCCACCCTCTTCCCGTATGGAGACACCTGCGGGCGTGCCCTGGGCATCGCCCAGGCCGACGAGGCCTCGGGCGCGCTCACCCTGAACCTAGCCATCATGAAGCTAAACGAGAGTGGCTTCTCCTCCAAGTTCGACGTGCGCTTCCCCCTCTCCTCCAACGAGGAGAACTGCCGTACCATGGTAGAAGAGGCCTTTGCCGAGTATGGCATCTCAGTCTCCGGGGACGGGCAGATGACCTCCGTCCACATCGTCCCCTCCGACTCCCCCTTTGTCCAGACCCTGCTGCGCTGCTACGAGACCTATACCGGCGCCGAGCATACCCAGCCCATGATTACCGGCGGCGGGACCTATGTCCACGACATCCCCGGTGGCGTGGCCTTCGGCTGCGTCATGCCCGGCTTCGAGCCTCAAATGCATGGCCCCGACGAGCGAGTCCCCATCGCCGACCTAGTAACCTCAGGCAAAATCTTTGCCCAAGCCATCATAGAACTCTGCCGCTGAGTAGCCTACGGGGGACCCCCTAGGGGCAAAAAGAGGGCGCTGCAAAATTTTAAGTTTTGCAGCGCCCTCTTTTTAGGGGATTGAGGTCTTACAGCCCAATGTCCTTCTGCACCCGCTCTAGGAGCGCGGCAGCCTCCGGAATGCTGCCGGTGCTCAAGACCGCGTTCAGGGTCTCCTGCTGCTCGCTCTTGGAGAGCTGGCTGACAATGTACTTGGTGCGGCCCACCAGCGCCGGGGCCACCGAGAGCTCGTCGATGCCCATGGCCACCCATAGGGGGATCAGCCTAGCCTCGGAGGCGGTCTCGCCGCAGATACCAATTTCGGCTCCGGCAGCGTGGGCGTTGTCGCAGGCCATCTTGATGGCCCGAATCACCGAGATATTGCAGCTGTCGTAGAGGTACTGCACCCGCTCGTTCTGCCGGTCGGTGGCAGTGGTGTACTGAATGAGGTCGTTGGACCCCACCGAGAAGAAGGCCACATGCTTGGCCAGGTGGTCGGACAAGAGGACGGCGGCGGGAGTCTCGATCATAATACCCACTGGCACCTCCTCCTTGAAGGGAACTCCTGCGGCCCGCAGCTCAGCCTTGGACTCCTCCAGGATGGCTTTTGCCTGGAGCAGCTCCTCCAAGTTGACGATCATGGGGAACATAATCTTGATATTGCCGTGGACGGCGGCCCGGAGGATGGCTCGGAGCTGGGTCTTGAAGACCTCGGGCCGATCAAGACACAGGCGAATGGCCCGGTAGCCCAGGAAGGGGTTGAACTCCTGTGGCATGTCCATGTAGTCGAGCTGCTTGTCGCCGCCAATGTCCAGGGTGCGGATGATGAGCTCCTTTCCCTGGCCCTTGACCGCCATGTCCTTATAAATCTCATACTGGAAGTCCTCGCTGGGGTAGTCGGTCTGGCCCATATAGAGGAACTCGGTGCGGAAGAGGCCCACGCCGTCGCAGTTCTCGGCGTTGAAGGTCTCGATGCTCTCCTTGTCGCCCGAGTTCACATTGACCCGGGTGTGATACCCATCCTTGGAGTAGGCGGGCTTCGCCTTGCAGGCGTCGAAGAGGGCCTTCTGCGTGTCGGCCGCCGCCTTGCGTAGGAGGAAGTCGGCCTTGGCGGACTCATCCGCTCCCAGAATGGCGCTGCCTCTGGCCCCATCCACCAGGACGGTGTCCCCGGTGTGCACCTTGTCCAGCATGGCCCCGGCCCCCACCACGGCAGGGATCCCCAGGGCCTTGGCCAGAATGACGGTGTGGCTGGTGACGCCCCCCCGCTCGGTGACCATGCCGGCCAGGCGAGAGCGGTCCATGCGCACCGTGTCTGCGGGGGTCAGGTCCTCGGCGAAGATGACCAGGGCCTCCCCCGCTACTCCGGCGAAGGGGTCTCCGGTGACAATGCCCTGAATCTCGGCGGTGAGCTCCTGGCAGACATTGTTGATGTCGGCAGCCCGGGCCTGGAGGTAGGGGTCGTCCACCGCCATAAACATGGCCTCGGTCTCGGCCCTCTTCTGGTCGATGGCCCAGCCGGAGCAGACCCGCTCGGCGGTGATGAGCTCTTTTACGCCGTCAAAAAAGAAGTCGTCACTGAGAATCTCCTGGTAAGCCTCGAAAATGGCCGCCCCCTCGTCCCCGTGCTCAGCGCGGGACCGGTCGGCCAGCTTGACCAGCGCGGCGCCGTAGCGCTCCCGGGCACCCTCCAGCAAGGTAAGCTCACCCTCCGCATCGGCAATGCTCTCCCGGGCTGTGTTGATGGCCCGGGTCTCGAAAACCACCGCCGTCCCTGCTACACAGCCGGTAGCCCCCGGCAACCCCTTGATTTCGATCATAGTCTGCTCACTCCTTTTATGATTTCTTGAATGTCGCCCGGCCAACCGCAAAGGCGGGCTCCTTCCCTGCTTCTTCTCCCCATCATATCATCTTTTCCCCTCCACGTCGAGAGCTTTTCTAATGGGAGATTGACAGGAAAAATGGAGGATGGTATACTTCTATATCATGTCCGCAGGAAGCGGATACCCCCGCCCAGAAGGGTTGCCCCCTGTGATACCGCTGCATTCTATATGGGATGGCTGGAAGCCTTCCCCCGGTCTGAAGGCCCGCTGAAAGAAGCAGGGGCCTTCTTTTTTTGCTTCTGCCAAACACTTCAACCGCTGATTTAGGAGGGTCTTCCATGAATTCTGTCAACACCGTCCCCCCTGCCCTGGCCCGGCTGCTGGGGGAACTCCCCAGCGCCGCCGTCGCCTTCTCGGGCGGGGTAGACTCCAGCTATCTCCTCTACGCAGCCAAGGCCTGCGGCGTAGAGGTGCGCGCCTACTATGTCTCCTCCCAGTTTCAGCCCGCCTTTGAGCGGGAGGATGCCCGCCGCATGGCGGCCGAGCTGGGCGTGGAGATGACCGTCATCCCCTTGGACGCCCTGTCCGGCGAGGCGGTGCGCGCCAACCGCGCCGACCGCTGCTACCACTGCAAGCAGAATGTCTTCGGCCATATCCTCAACGCCTCCCAGGCCGACGGGTATTCCGTCCTCATGGACGGGAGCAACGCCAGTGACGACGCGGCGGACCGCCCCGGTATGCGGGCCCTGGCCGAGCTGTCCGTCCGCTCCCCCCTGCGGGAGGCGGGTTTGACCAAGGACATGGTGCGCGCCCACTCCCGGGAGGCCGGGCTCTTCACCTGGGACAAGCCGGCATATGCCTGCCTGGCCACCCGGGTGCCCACCGGTACCCCCCTGGATAGCAGCCTCCTCTCCCGTGTGGAGGGGGCCGAGGCCACCCTCTTCGCCATGGGTTTTACCGATTTTCGTGCCCGGGTACTGGGGCAGGCCGCCAAGCTCCAGTTCCCGGCAGAGCAGCTCCCCCTGGCAGCCCAGCGCCACGCCGAGCTGGCGCGGGCCCTCTCCCCCTGGTTTTCCGAGGTGCTACTTGACCTGAATCCACGCTAAGCCCCATTGAAAGGAGACTGCCGTCATGGATCAAAAAGAGACCCTCTCCCTCCTCCGGGCCGTACAGGAGGGAGCCATCACGCCCGAGGAGGCCCTGGGGCACATGCGGACCGCCCCCTTTGAAAACCTGGGCTACGCCATGATCGATCACCACCGTTCCATCCGTCAGGGCGTCCCCGAGGTCATCTATGGCAGGAGCAAGACGGCGGAACAGATCTGTGGCATCGTAGCCGCCATGCTGGCCCAGGGGGGCAGGGACATTCTAATCACCGGACTGTCCCCCCAAGCCGCCGAGCTGCTGGGCGGACAGTGCTGTCTGGAGTACCACCCCATCCCCAAGCTGGGCATTGTCAACCGGGACCGGGAGCGACCCCTACTCGGCTCCATCGTGGTCGCCAGCGGCGGCACCAGCGACATGGCCGTGTGCGAGGAGGCCGCCCTCACCGCCGAGGTGCTGGGCAACAAGGTCACCCGGCTCTACGACGTGGGGGTGGCGGGGCTCCACCGCCTGCTCTCCCACATGGAGGTGCTAACCCAGGCCCGGGTCATCATCGCCGTGGCGGGGATGGAGGGGGCCCTCCCCAGCGTAATCGGCGGACTGGTGTGCTGCCCCGTCCTTGCGGTGCCCACCAGCGTAGGGTATGGGGCCAATCTGGGGGGCGTGGCCGCCCTGCTGTCCATGCTCAACTCCTGCGCTTCGGGGGTGTCGGTAGTCAACATCGACAACGGCTTCGGAGCGGGTTTCCTGGCCAGCCGAATCAATCAAATGGAGGGCCTCACATGAAGACACTATACCTGGAGTGCAATATGGGGGCCGCCGGGGATATGCTCATGGCCGCCCTGCTGGAGCTTCACCCCGACCCGGAGGACTTTCTTCGCCGCTTCCAAGCACTGGGCATCCCCGGGGTACGCGTGGAGCGGACGCCCTCGGTCAAGTGCGGCATTACGGGCACCCACCTCTCGGTGACCGTGGGCACGGCCCAGGAAGAGAGCGCTGACCTCCCCGTGGGCCAGGTCAGCCCCCGGGAGGGGCGCATCCGCCTGCGCCCCCTGGATAGCCACGGCCATGGGCATCACCACGGCGGCCTGGCCCAAATCGAGTCCCTGCTGGGCGCCCTCCCCATCAGCAGCAAGGCCCGGGCTGACGCGCTGGCGGTCTACACCCTCATCGCTCAGGCCGAGAGCAGGGCCCACGGTAGGACAGTGGAGCAAATCCATTTCCACGAGGTGGGGACCATGGACGCGGTGGCCGACATCGTGGGCGTCTGCCTCCTGATGGAGGCGCTGGGGCCCCTGCACGTAACGGCCTCCCCCGTCCATGTGGGAAGCGGGCAGGTGCGCTGCTCCCATGGCATCCTCCCTGTGCCCACCCCCGCCACGGCCCATCTTCTGCAGGGCGTGCCCACCTATGGCGGAGCTGTCCGTGGGGAGCTCTGCACCCCCACGGGGGCCGCCCTGCTGCGGCATTTCGCCACCTCCTTCGGAGATCGCCCCCTCATGACCACCGAGTCCATTGGGTACGGCATGGGTCAGAAGGACTTCCCCGTGGCCAACTGCGTGCGCGCCTTCCTGGGCACCGAGACGGCCTCCGGGGGGGATGAGATTGTGGAGCTCTGCTGCAATCTGGACGACATGACGGGGGAGGACCTGGCCTTTACCCTGGAGACTCTGATGGAGCAGGGGGCACTGGACGCCTTTTTCATTCCCATCCAGATGAAGAAGGGCCGCCCCGCCCAGCTCCTCTCCTGTCTCTGCGCCCCCGGGGACGAGGCGCGTATGACCGCCCTCATCCTCAAGCACACCACCACCTTCGGCGTACGCAGCCGCCCCTGGCGCAGGCAGGTCCTGCCTCGGGAGATTGAGGAGGCCCAGACCCCCTGGGGGCCGGTCCGGGTAAAGACGGGCCAAGGCCACGGCGCCACCCGGAGCAAGGCCGAGTACGAGGACCTGGCCCGGCTGGCCCGGGCCAACGATCTCTCCTTGGCGCAGGTGCGAAAGGCGCTGGACAACGGCGGATAGGGAATTTACACGAGCTGTGTTTGTGTGGTACAATGATTTTCGTTGATGCAAAGCCATATGGAGAGGATGGGAGGCTTCCCCCGTCAGGGGCGGAGCCGGAGAATGATGGACAGGATCGGATTTGACAATCAAATGTATCTGGATACTCAGTCGGCCCACATTCGGGAGCGGATTGGCCAGTTCGGCAACAAGCTCTACCTGGAGTTCGGCGGAAAGCTCTTCGACGATCACCACGCCTCCCGGGTCCTACCCGGGTTCGAGCCGGACAGCAAAATCAGGATGCTCAAGGAGCTGCGGGACTCGGCTGAAATCGTCATTGCCATCGCCGCCGGGGACATTGAAAAGAACAAGATTCGGGGCGACCTGGGCATCACCTACGATGTGGATGTGCTCCGCCTCATCGACGCCTTCCGCGCCCAGGGGCTCTATGTGGGCAGCGTGGTGGTAACCCGCTACTCCGGCCAGGGGGCGGCCGACGCGTTCCGCCGCCGGATGGAGGACTTGGGGGTGCGCTGCTACCTCCACTACCCCATCGCCGGATACCCCCACAACCTCCCCCTCATCGTCAGCGACGAGGGTTATGGCAAAAACGACTATATCGAAACCTCCCGCCCCCTGGTCATCGTCACCGCTCCCGGTCCGGGCAGCGGAAAGATGGCGGTCTGCCTCTCCCAGCTCTACCACGAGTACCGCAGGGGCACCCAGGCCGGGTACGCCAAGTTCGAGACCTTCCCCATCTGGAACCTGCCCCTCCAGCACCCGGTCAACCTGGCCTACGAGGCCGCCACCGTGGATCTGGGGGACGTGAATATGATCGACCCCTTCCACCTCACGGCCTACGGGGCCACCACCGTAAACTATAACCGGGACATTGAGATCTTCCCCGTGCTGTCCGCCATCTTTGAAACGATCATGGGGGAATGCCCCTATAAATCCCCCACCGACATGGGCGTCAACATGGCGGGCCGCTGCATCTTTGACGACGACGCAGTGCGCGCTGCCGCCCGGCAGGAGATCGTCCGCCGGTACTACGCCGCCCTCTGCGACCGCCGGCAGGGCCAGGCCGACGAGGACATGGTGTACAAGCTGGAAAACCTCATGCAACAGGCCAAGGCCAGCGCCCAGCTCCGCCCCGTCATCGACGCCGCCCTCCGTGTGGCGGAGGAGACGGGCAACCCCGCCGGAGCCATCGAGCTGCCCGACGGGGAGGTCATCACCGGTAAGACCACCGCCCTCATGGGTGCCTCCTCCGCCGTCCTCCTCAACGCCCTCAAGCGCCTGGCCGGCATCGACCATGCCCACCACCTGATCTCCCCCGAGGCCATCATCCCCATTCAGACGGTCAAGGTGGGACACTTGGGTTCCACCAATCCCCGGCTCCACAGCGACGAGATTCTCATCGCCCTGGCCATCTCCGCCTCAACCAATCCCTTGGCCGCCCAAGCCCTGGAGCAGCTCTCCTCCCTGCGGGGGTGCGAGGCCCACAGCAGCGTCATCCTCTCCCAGGCCGACAGCGGCACTTACGGCAAGCTCGGCCTACGCCTCACCTGTGAGCCCCAGTACGAGACCAATAAACTCTACCACGGATAGCGGGACAAAAGAACCTTCCCCCCTGTCCATTGACAGACTGAAAAAATCCCCCGCTCTCTTACGAGAACGGGGGATTTTTGATACCCAATACTTAGTCGGTAACAAAGGGCACCAGGGCGATCTGACGAGCGCGCTTAATGGCCTCGGTCAGCTGGCGCTGATGGTGCGCACAGGTGCCGGTGGTGCGGCGGGGCAGAATCTTGGAGCGCTCGGAGAGAAAGCGGCGCAACTTGACCGCATCCTTATAGTCGATGTGCTCCACCTTGTCTACGCAGAAGGTGCAGACCTTACGGCGCTTACGGCCGCGGGGGCGCTGCTCTCTGGTGTTTTCCATAGGCATGCGAAAAACCTCCTTTTCACGGGGCGAAATACCCCTTTATCAGCGGGACAGAAGTCCCGGAATGCGGAATGTGCTTAGAACGGCAGCTCGCCGTCGTCGTCGGCTATGTCGCCGAATTCATTTCCGGCGCTTCCCATGGGGGGGGGTGCGTAGCCGCCGGTGGGTCCGGGGTAGCTACCGCCGCGGTCGTATCCCCCGCCGGAGGAGGGATTGCTGCCGCCCGAATAGCTTCCGCTGGGGGCGCCACCGCCCTCACCGTCCCGCTTGGCATCGCCGAAGTAGACATTATCCGCGATGACCTCGGCACTGCGGCGCTTACCGCCGTCCTTGTCGGTCCAGTCACGGATCTGGAGACGCCCCTCCACTACGGCCATACGGCCCTTCGTGAAGAAGCGGGAGACGAACTCAGCCGTCTGCCGCCAAGCCACCACGTCGATGAAGTCGGTGTTCCGCTCGCCGGTGGACTTGTCCTTAAAGTCCCGGTCCACCGCCAGGGAGAAGGAGACCACGGGGGCCCCCGACTGGGTGTGGCGGAGCTCGGGGTCACGGGTCAGACGGCCCATGAGCATAATTCTGTTGAGCATCTCTCAGCCCTCCCTTATTTCTCGTCCTTGCAGACGATGAGGGAGCGCATCACGCCGTCGGTAATGCGGAAGATACGGTCCAGCTCCAGGGGGAAGCTGGGAACCGCGCTGAAGGTCATGAGGACATAGTAGCCGTCGTTAAGGTCGTTGATGGAATAGGCCATGCGGCGCTTACCCCACTCATCTACCTCGGCGAGGGTACCATTCTCCTCCACCAGGGTCTTGAACTTCGCCACCAGAGCGGCGGTAGCCTCCTCGCCCAGCTCAGGGTTGAGGATAAAGACCACTTCGTAATTTGCGTTCAATTTTGCCATTTCGTGCACCTCCTTATGGACGTATGGCCCCCATTCCGGGATGGGGGCAAGGATGTGTTGTCCGCGCATATGCGCAAACAAGCTACATTATTATATAGGAAAACTGCCGTTTGTCAAGTCCCAAACGGCAGTTTTGCAAATCTGGCAAATCTTTAGAGGGTGGCCGCCTTTTCACGGAGGAAGCCCTTGAGCCAGTCCCCCGTCTCGGGGTGGTCCAGCGCAAAGTCCAGCGTGGCCTCCAGAAAGCCCCGGAGATTGCCTGTGTCATACCGACGGCCCTCAAAATCCACCGCCACCATCTTGCTGCGCTGGCACAGGACCTGGAGCGCATCGGTGAGCTGAATCTCGCCGCCGTAGCCGGGCCCCTGGCGCTCTAAAATGTCGAAGATGTCGGGGGTGAGGACATAGCGGCCCAGAATGGCGTAATTGGAGAACATCTGCGCCGGGGTGGGCTTCTCATTCATGTCGGAGACCGCGAAGATCCGCTCTTCCAGCGGGGATATCTTCACCGAGGAGTATTTGCTGATGGCCTCGGTGGTCACCTTCTGCACCCCCACGCAGGAGGCGTCGTACTTCTCCGCGGCGGCGATGAGCTGGCCAATGACCGGCTTTCCCGCCCGCATGATGTCGTCCCCCAGAAGGACGGCAAAGGGCTCGTCCCCCACAAAGCGCCTGGCCCGGCCGATGGCGTGGCCCAGACCCTTGGTCTCCTTCTGGCGGACGTAGAAAATATTGGCCAGGTCTGCGGCGCGACGGACCTCAAAGAGCTCCTTGTCCTTGCCCGACTGGTTGAGCCGTGTCTCCAGCTCCGGGTAGTAGTCAAAGTAGTCGTCCATGGCCGACTTGGCCCGATTGGTGACGATGAGAATATCCTCAATGCCGGAGGCCACCGCCTCCTCGATGATATACTGGATCACGGGCTTGTCCACCAGGGGGAGCATTTCCTTGGGCACAGTCTTGGTGGCGGGGAGCATCCGGGTCCCCAGACCGGCGGCGGGAATGACTGCTTTGCGAACTTTCATAGAAAAGGACCTCCTTATCAGGTTTAGGAAAGCGCTAATGAATCGCTCCGCCCATCTTGCCGGCAGTTATTCCTCCATCATGGGGCGAAGGGCTTTGATGGTGGGGAGAACGCGCAGCAGTAGCAGGCCCAGCCCATAGCACGCAACCACCTCACCCAGGGCCACACCGAGGCCCGCCGTGGCAAACATCCCCCAAAACTGGGGGGTGAACCCCACGGTATACCAAGACAGCATAGCCCCGATGATCACACCGTTGCAGAGCACCGGCGGCAGAGGGGCCAGCCACTTGCTGGGCATCTTCATGGTAAGGAACGCGGCCAGGGCGGTGGCGGCCGTGCCGCAGATCATATCCACCGGCCCGTAGGGCGATAGGAGGTTGGCCACCAGGCAGCCCACAGCCAGTCCCGGCGCTGCAGCCGGAAAGAGGAAGGGCAGAACAGTGAGTGCCTCGGCCACCCGGAGCTGGGTAAAGCCGTAGGACGGTCCGGGCAGAGCCAGAGTCAGTCCGGCGTAGAGCGCCGCTACCATGGCGGCCAGGGCTAGGTCCTTGACAGTGAATTTCTGCATCAAAACAAAACCTCCATTTTAGTTTAGAGTGCGAGCGCCCGCCGCACAGCGGTGAAAGTCCCTTTCCCCGAGCGCTGGACGCGCGCTGCACTCGGACGGCATTCTTTTCACCGGTTGGACCGGTTGGAGACCGGTCAAAGCCATTGTAGCACAGTATCCCCCAAAAAGAAAGCCCACCACGCAAGCGACTCTAGGGGGGGACTACATCCCCCCTAGATACAAACTGGGTGCAGCCTTCGGCCACACCCAGTTTGATACCCCCCTCGCTTGCGCACGGCGCAAGCGGC
>RRZU010588468.1_pt1 | contig 24410 bp, 23 predicted proteins | sample 2165561 | NCBI WGS metagenome assembly RRZU01 (sample SAMN10456909, study PRJNA506462) | wastewater metagenome | isolation source: wastewater sludge | place: USA: Moscow, Idaho | reverse complement strand
TGGCTAAAAAGGGGTTGATGTGGGTTAAAAATGAGATTATTTAGAGGTGTCATGGGTTCATCTTCATCGTAAAGAATTTGCTTGAAAGGTGAAATGAGTTCCTTTTCTGCGTAAATGAACTCATTTTAGGGGTAATTGTTAACGGCGCTTAGCAAATGAGTCTACTATTATTAAAAAATGCTTTCATGTTGACCCTATATGAATTTGCTAGATTGTAAATATGACGTCATATTTACAATCTATGAGTTTCATTTATTTTAAAAAGGGAGTCATATTTAAAAAATAGTAACACCAACCATCTGATTATCAATGTTGTTTGTTATGCTACAGATTCAACAGAACAACTATTGTTAAAGTCACACAGTTTTCATGGGCATAGTGTATCAATAGAATAGGTCGATATATTGCTATTTGTTGCTACATATATAAGTGGTAAATTTGAGTATACTGCAGATTAAGATTAACAAAGTTTAAGATGCTTGAGTTTTTCAAACAAATAAACTTGGAGATTAGAAGCACGATTGACACAATTATATTATTGATTCTCCACAAACTTACTCAAATTTAATTTACACATTACTCATTACAAAGAAAAGCAGTACATTTGTTGTACAATAAGTTGTAACTATTTTTTTAATAGATAGAAAGATGAAAAATAAGAGTACAAAAACAATTTTAATAACTGCACTAGTAGTTGTAGGTGCAGCTGCTGCCTATTTTATGATGAACAAAGATACAAATCAAGGCTTCACTATCGAAAACTCAGCCCCAGTGTTTAAGAAAGAGGGAGAGTTGTTGTTTATAAGCAAAGATAACAACGAAACATTAGCAGTTATCGACATAGAAATTGCCGACACTGACCAAAAAACAATGCAAGGATTGATGTATAGAAGCTCTATGCCCCAAAATGCAGGTATGTTGTTTCTGATGCCAAGAGAAGACATTCAAGGCTTTTGGATGCGGAACACCTACATTCCATTGGATATGATTTTTGTGAATAGCAATAAACAGATTGTTACCATACATGCCAATACAACCCCAATGAACGAGAGCTCTTATATCTCCACAGCGCCTGCCTTATATGTGGTGGAGGTGAATGCTGGCTATTGCAACAAAAACAATATTAAAGAGGGCGATAAGATTGATTTTACTATCAACAAGTAATTTATAAGAGAGCGGCAGTGTTGGGTGAATAGAATAGAAGGCAATTTTTTAGATAAATACAAAATGATTTCTTTTATAGGTGCAGGCAAAGTTGGATTGGCATTGGGACTCTACTTCAAACAAAAGGGACTCAAAATAGGGGGCTACTACAGTCGCACATACAAACATGCACAAGCCGCCGCCAATAAAACAGACACCAAAGCATTTGCTTCAATAAAAGAGCTAATAGAGCATAGCACAATGGTGTGGATTACTGCATCGGATGATGCACTCTCGCTATTGGCAAACCAAATTGCACAGCTTGAGATACCTCAACAGATAGAAGCATTTGTGCACACAAGCGGTGTACACTCATCCAAAGTATTGCAACCTATCAACGATAAAGGCTTTCGCACCTATTGCGCTCACCCATTGATGGCTTTTGCAGATGCAGAGAAGAGTGTGGAGCAACTAGACGGTGCTTACTTCTCAATAGAGACACCCGTAGAAGAACAGACTGAAAGCAACTACTGTCTGACTCGTCTATTTGAGAAGACAGGCAACAATACCCTGCAAATAGATTCAAACAAAAAGGAGCTCTATCACTGTGCAGCATCGGTGCTATCAAACTATATGGTGACGCTACTAAACATGGCTTACGAAATATTTGCCGAAACAGGAATGAGCAAAAGCGAAATAAAAAAAGCTACCGCTCCCCTACTCGCTAGCACGCTGAATAATATAAGCAACAACAAAAACATAAGCGATGCCCTAACGGGTGCCATTAAAAGAGGCGACGCATCAACCGTTGCAAAACATATAGAAGCATTGGAGAGGTATATGCCCAACAAGAAAGCAGCCTATATCGAGCTAGGCAGAGCAACCATGGCAATGCTGCAAGACTATAAACTGAAGGATACGCTGAGATAACATTCAAAAACATCCATCAAATCATATTTAAGAAGGTATATATTCTGTTTTGTATCTTTTGAATAGTAATAACAAGAGAAAATTAATTGATAAAAACAGAGAAAACAGAACTTATAAGAAAATAGAAAATGAACAATAAATTTACAATAAAGTCTTTTCAAAAAGCGAAAGATGAAGGTCGTAAAATAAGTATGCTCACAGCTTACGACTACTCGATGGCGAAAATATTGGACGAGGCTGGCATAGATTCCCTATTAGTAGGCGACTCCTTAGGGATGGTTGTGCAAGGGCACGACTCCACCATATCTGTAACTATCGACGATATGATATATCACTCCAAAGCTGTGACAAGTGCCGCAAAGCGTGCATTGGTAATTGTAGATATGCCATTTATGTCGTATCACACATCTATAACAGAGGCGGTGCACAATGCAGGACGATTGATGAAAGAAGGTGGAGCTCACGCTATTAAGCTTGAGGGTGGAGTAGAATTTGCAGAAATTATTCGTCAAATTGTGAGGGCACAAATACCTGTAATGGGGCATATTGGATTGACCCCTCAATCTGTGCACATGTTTGGAGGCTTCAAGGTGCAAGGCAGAAGCTTGGAGCAAGCTCAAAAGATAGTTGACGATGCAAAAGCATTGGAAGAGGCTGGCGTGTTTGCCATTACCCTTGAGTGTGTGCCAGAAAAACTGACCAAAGTGATTGGCAAAGCCGTAAATGTGCCCATCATTGGAATTGGTGCAGGAAACGATTGCGATGGACAGGTATTGGTGAGCAACGATATGTTGGGGATGTATAGTGACTTCTCGCCCAAATTTGTGAAACAATTTGCTAATTTATCTTCAGGAATTAAAGAGGCTGTGGAAACCTATATCAAAGAGATAAACGATAAAACTTTCCCTGCAAAAGAGCACACCTTTATGATAGACGAAGAGGTGATAAACAAGCTATACTAACAAAGAGATATGGTAATAAAAACGATAGAAAAACTAAGAGAAACCCTTGCAACAGCACGCAGAGAGAACAAGACTATTGGCTTTGTGCCAACAATGGGATTCTTGCACGAAGGGCACCTCTCGCTTATCAGAAAAGCCAATGAGGAGAACGACTTGGTGGTGGTGAGCATATTTGTAAACCCTACACAGTTTGGTCCAAACGAGGATTTTGAGACCTATCCACGCAACATTGAGCAAGACACCACTCTAGCCAATGAAGCAGGAGCAGATATTATTTTCAATCCATCGGCAACAGAGATATATCCCATAGGAAGCAGTAGCTGGGTAAACGTAGAGGGAGATATCACATCGGTGCTATGTGGAGCATCGCGCCCCACACACTTTCAGGGTGTAACAACAGTGGTGAACATCCTCTTCAATATAGTAAAACCACACAAAGCCTACTTTGGCCAGAAAGATGCACAGCAAGCAGCAGTGCTTACCAAAATGGTACAAGATTTGCACATCGATTTAGAACTAGTTGTGTGCCCCATTGTTAGAGAGTCAGACGGACTGGCGCTAAGCTCGCGCAACACCTATTTGAGTAGCGAAGAGCGCAAACAAGCGTTAATACTAAACCAATCGTTGCTAAAAGCCAACGAAGCATACAAAAAGGGTGAGACAGATACAAGAACACTCACAAAACTTATCAAGGATACAATAACCACTATGCCACTAGCCACTATCGACTATGTGAGCATCTACTCATATCCAGCACTACAAGAGATAGAAAAAATAGAAAGCCCTGCTATTATAGCTGTAGCTGTGAAGTTTGGGAAAACAAGACTAATTGACAACATCCTATTAGAAAACAGTAAATAGAAAAAAACTATGCTATTAAACATGCTAAAAGCAAAACTGCACCAAGGTACAGTTACAGAAGCAAATATCAACTATACGGGCAGTATCACAATCGACTCTTACCTGTTGAAAGAGTCGGGAATATTGCCCATGGAAAAGGTGCAAGTAGTAAACATCAACAATGGCGAACGATTTGAAACCTACGTTATTGAAGGTGAAGCTCACAGTGGCGTAATATGCCTCAATGGGGCTGCTGCACGTCTTGTATTGCCAGGCGATAAAGTGATAATTATGGCTTATCTGTTATGTTCGCAAGAAGAAGCTGAAAATATACAGCCAAAAGTTTTTATCTTAGACGACGATAATAAAATAGGACAAAGATTATGATTCATATTGCTATTACAGCGGGTGGAACAGAAGAGACCATAGATGGAGTGCGCAAAATAACCAATATGAGTTCGGGTTCACTTTCATGGTTTTGTCTCGAAGCTGTGCTCTCATATATAGAGAAACACAAAATTGAAGCATACACCATTCACTACATAAAAGCGTCAAGAGCTGTTACAAATGAGTTGAACGCAGAGCAAGCATCGCATATCAACTTTATTGAGGTGACCAACACCCAAAGCGTGTACAATGCAGTGGAAACCCTTATGAATGAGGTGGACGTAGATGTTTTTATCCACGCTATGGCAATATCAGATTTTTCTTATGCCTATTCTGTTGCAAAATCGGACTTGGCAGAAGAGATTTATCAAAGCATTGTTGCCAACAAAGAGATATCAAAAGAAGAGATTGAGGCAATTATAACTAGTCCCAAAAGCAAGCACAGCGCCGATGCAAAAATATCTTCGAGCCAAGAGATAGTGATGGGGTTTGAGACAACTCCAAAGGTTATATCTTTAATTAAAAAGATAAAGCCCAATACTTTTCTTGTGGGTTTTAAATTGGTAAAACACAACAGAGACAACCACATGATAAAGCAGGCAGAAAAACTGAGAAAGGCAAACAACTGCGATGCGGTGTTTGCCAATGAGGCATCGCAACTCTCCGTAGTAGGACATGCCGGTGTATTGCTATACAATGGAAAACCTGTAGCTCACCCCATTGGCAAAAAAGAGATTGCAGAAGCTATCGTGAACTTAGCATTCGATAAGATTAACTAAACAAGAAACCAGAACATTATGAAAAATATAGTTGTAGGAGTAACAGGCGGAATAGCTTGCTATAAAACGATAGAGATAGTGAACCAACTGAAAAAGGATGGTTACAATGTAAACGTAATAATGACCCAATCGGCACAAGAGTTTGTGCGCCCCCTCACCTTCCAAGTTATGTCAGGCAATCTTGTTGTTACCGACATGTACGACCCAGTGGACCATTGGGATACAACCCACATAGATTTGGGTAAAAATGCCGATCTGTTTGTAATAGTACCCGCCACAGCCAATATAATTGGCAAAATAGCATCGGGTATTGCCGACGATATGCTCTCTACCACAGTAATGGTGGCAACTTGTCCCATAGTAATTGCCCCTGCTATGAACACTGCTATGTACGAAAATCCTTTTGTGCAAGAGAACATAAAAAAACTGGAAAGCCATGGCTATCATGTATTAGGCACAAAAGAGGGCATGCTAGCTTGTGGCGATTTAGGAAAAGGTAAATTATTGCCATGGGAAGATATTACCAACTATATAAAAGATATTTTAGAGAAAGACGATAAGCATTTGAAAATATAGCACACCAAAAGTAGAACTTTACAAAGGCTACAACGTCAGAATATATTTACTACCTTTGCACACTAGCAAACAGTAGATAATTGACACAGCAATATTTAAACAACCACAATATATAGTATGAACAAAAAAACTACATTCTTAGTGCTTTTTATCATGTGCATAGCCACATTATCGGCACAACAATACAAACGCATCATATCGCTTGCCCCATCCATTACACAAAGTCTATACTACTTAGGTGCAGAGGATAAACTTGTGGGTAGAACAAGCTATTGCGTGGCTGCCGAAAACGATAACATCGAAATAGTGGCAAGCGCAGTAACCCTCAACATGGAGAAGGCTGTATCGATGAAACCCGACTTGGTGCTTGTGCTTGGGCTTACCGACCAAAAAGACATAGAAACACTGCGCAAATTTGGCATTGAGGTGATGGTATATGAGTCGCCCAAAACTTTTAAAGAAATTGCCGAACAGTTTGTTGAGCTTGGCAAAATGGTGGGTAAAGCTGATGTAGCACAACAAATTATTGCTGATAGTGAAAAGCGAATAAAAGAGATTCAAAAAGAAAGAGAGGGCAAACCAACGCCTAATATATTCTTTCAATTAGGAAGCAATCCTCTTTTTACGGTTACACCCAACACATTTATGGACGATTATATACAGCTGATGGGAGGTAAAAACATTTCAAGCGAACTTAACAAAGGAATTATTAGCCGTGAGTTTGTTGTTGCAAAAAACCCCGATTATATTTTTATATGCACCATGGGAGTTGCAACCGAACAAGAGACAAAGTTATGGAAAAGCTATACCAGCATAAATGCTGTTAAGAATCAACGACTATTTACTATTCACGCAGATATAGCTTGCCAACCCACACCCATTACCTTTGTGCAAACCCTAGAAGTGATGCACAAGGCAATGAAGTAAGTAAAGCTTTTTTGGAAATACTAAAAAAACAATGACCACAATGAATAAACAAAACAATATAAACGAACCTAGCAATGAGCTAGGACTCATCCATATATACACTGGCACAGGAAAAGGCAAAACCACTGCAGCCATTGGGCTTGCTGCACGTGCATTGGGTGGAGAGCTCAAGGTGTGTTACTGCTCGTTTCACAAAGCACCCCAGCAATATGGCTACACCGAAATGGAGAGCCTAAAGAAATTGGGAGCACATGTTATCAATTTTGCCAAGCACCATCCACACATGGACGAGAATGTGACAGATGAAACAATTGATGCAATAAAAAAAGAGGTGAGCGAGGCAATAGACACCCTCACTACCCTACTCTCTAAAGAGCAGTTTGACTTACTTATAATGGACGAGATATTCATTTCTATACGTGACAATTATCTCGACGAGGAAATATTACTAGACTTCATTAAAAACAAACCTGCCAATACAGAGCTAGTATTAACAGGAAGAGGCGCCACAGAAAAAACAATGTCACTGGCACACTACATCACCAATATGGAGTGTGTAAAGCACCCCTACTATAACAACATCCCTAGCCGAAAAGGAATAGAATATTGATGCTCACCCAAAAAGGAGATAAAAGAAAGACAAAAGGCAGATGAAGAGTAATCAGTTGCGTTGGACAATCTATTTGGTTGTATTGTTGTTGATAGTATTGGCAGCAATTACGCTATCGTTAAGCGTTGGCGAAATAAGCATCCCCTTCAAACAGTTGCCCAAGATATTGACACAGAAAGATAGCATGGAGTATGGCGTGTTGTTCTACATTCGCATCCCACGCACACTGTTGGGCTTTGCTGTAGGCGGTAGCCTTAGTTTGGCAGGAGGCATATTGCAAGGCATCTATCGCAATCCTTTGGTAGAGCCCTACACACTGGGTATATCGGGTGGAGCATCGTTGGGGGTTACCTTTGTACTTGTTGCGGGATTGCAACTCACCCACATACTTATCCTACCCCTAGCAGGTTTTATTGGAGCTTTCACTACCATCTTTTTAGTGTACACCCTCAGCATCAGAAACAGTCAATTGAATGTAAACCGAATGCTCTTGATTGGTGTAATGATTAGTTTTATCTCCTCCTCTTTAATGATGTTTTTGATGTCTATCACCTCAACAGAGAACATACAGAGCATTGTATACTGGATGATGGGCTCGCTAAACGAAACCAACACCGCACTCATTATTATTGTAGTAGTGCTTTCGCTATCATGCTTAGTTGTTTCCTACTTGTTTGTAATGCCCCTCAACGCACTGCGACTGGGCGAAGAGCGTGCCAAACATTTGGGAGTAAATTCCAATGTAATCATTCGCATACTTTTTATTATCACATCGCTACTCACGGGGGCTGCCATATCCGTAGCAGGTGTTATTGGGTTTGTAGGTTTGGTTATTCCTCATATTGTACGCCTTTGGGTGGGGTCAGACTATCGCATCATGCTCATAGCCTCATTCCTAAGTGGTAGTGCCTTCTTGTTGGTGTGCGATGTAATAGCACGCACCATTATCTCGCCCAACGAATTGCCTATTGGGGTTATCACAGGAATAGTTGGCGGCATTATGTTTATATTAATACTTAGCAAATCCAAAAAAAGAGCCAAAGCATTGTCATGAAACATTCAATAATAGAAATAGAGAACCTACGATGTGGCTATAGTAGCGGATTTCATATCAATGATATCAATTTATCGCTATCGAAAGGAGTGTTTGCAGGTATCATTGGTCCCAATGGATCGGGAAAAACTACCCTCTTTAGGGGTATAACGGGTAGTTTGCCTATCAATAAAGGACGCGTATTGCTTGATGGAAAAGATATGGCTAAGCTATCTTTGCGAGAAAAGGCGCAAAAATTGTCTATTGTTGCCCAGTTTAGAGAGTCAACCAATATGACTGTCGAAGAGTATGTATTGATGGGACGGATGCCTTACCGAAAGCAATTTCAGTTTTTTGATACAAAAGAAGATATTGAGATAGCCCACCGCTATATGAACCTCACCAACACCTATCGCTTGCGTCACAAAGGAATGACAGAGCTAAGTGGTGGCGAACAGCAGATGGTGAGCATTGCATCGGCATTGTCACAAAAACCACAACTATTGCTGCTTGACGAACCCACATCGCACCTAGATATAACGCACCAAATGCAGTTTATGAACCTTATTCAGAAGCTAAACGAAGAGTTGCACCTGTCGGTTATAATGATTGTGCACGACCTCTCGTTGGCTGCAGAGTATTGCGACTATATTGTGATGATGAAAGAGGGTAAACTCTTTAATCAAGGTACTCCCGATGTGGTGCTCACCTACGACCAAATAGAGGCTGTGTACAACACAGTGGTAATTGTGAAAACAAATCCCATATCGGGCAAACCTGTAGTATTTCCCATATCGGAACGAAAACTCAATGAATATAAAAATAGAAAGTAAAACAACCAGAACGGTCAACCCTATTTAGGGAAGCTCAACTGTTTACTGTTCACTGTTTACTGTTTACTAATCACCCAAAATATATGTCGAAATTCCTCCTCACCACACTCAACGCAAAATATATCCACCTCAACTTGGCTATTCGTATATTGTACGACCTCAATCACGACAAAGCCAACCTTGATTGGAGCGAACACACCATTAAAAGCGATTTTGATGAAGTGGCAGAGGCGTGCAAGAGCTACGATGTGGTATGCTTTAGTTGCTATATATGGAACATTGAGCAAACATTGGAAGTGTGCAATAGATTGAAGAAGCTGAACCCATTGGTAAAAATTCTTTTGGGAGGACCAGAAGTGAGTTACGAGTGGGACGAAGTGATAACACATCCATCGGTTGACTACCTCATCTTGGGCGAAGGAGAGATTCCCTTTCAGCAGTTTGTAAATAACTACCCCAATGTGAAAGGAGTACCCAATTTGGTTACAAAAGAGAACTACACAAAGATACTCCCCACTCCAATCGATTTAAGGTTTGATGTAAACAAACTGGCAAACAGAAATCCCTATCAGTACGACAATCCTAAGGATTTGCACAACAAGGTTTGTTACATAGAAACTAGCCGTGGATGTCCCTACAAGTGCGAGTATTGCTTGGCTAGCCTAGACAATAATGTGCGCGACCTGCCAGTGGACACAGTAAAGAGCAACCTACTATACTTGATGGAGCATGGACGCACTATTAAGTTCCTCGATAGAACATTCAACGTGAAGAAAGATTTCACCATTGATCTCTTTAAATTCATTTTAAATAACCATCGCCCAGAAAATATATTCCAATTTGAAATAACTGCCGATATCATCCACCGCGATATCATCGCCTTTGTACAAGAGCATGTACCGCCAGGACTGTTTCGTTTTGAAATTGGCATACAAACGGTGAAGGAAGAGAGTAACCTTGCTGTTGGTCGTAAACAAGACTTTGATAAGACTAGCGATGTGGTAAACAAACTCAAAAGTAAAATTGAGATGCACCTCGACCTCATTGTTGGACTGCCTTATGAGTACTTTAGCGACCTTAGGAATAGTTTCGACAACACCTTTGCCCTCTATCCCGAGGAGTTGCAATTGGGTTTCCTCAAATTCTTGAAAGGTACACCCTTGCGCATCAATTACAAAAAGCACGGATACAAATTCGATGAGCGTGCTCCTTACGAAATAATTGAGAGCAACTATATGAGTCCTACCGAATTGCACAAAGCTACATTGGTAGAAAAGGCGCTCGATATCTATTGGAACAAGAAAAGAGCTATCAATACATTGCACTACATTAGCTCAAACGGTAGTGTGTTTGACTTCCTACTCGGATTGGGTGAGTATTTCGATACTCACTATCAGTTTCACAAACATGTATTGCTAGATATTTACGAGGCGCTCTACAAATACGCCCTACAGGAGCATCCATCAGACCGAGTGCTTCACCAACTCATCTATCTAGACTATTACAGCTACAATAAAATAAAACCAAAAGACCTTTTCGGTATTGAACCCGATAAGAAAGAGCAAAACCACGTGTTAACCGAGATGGGCTTCAATATCCATCAACATAGATATGCCTACTTCCCCGTTTCGTTCGATATCAACCATTGGCTAGAGAACTATGAAGTGAAACAGGACGATGACACCCTGGTGGTACAGTTTGTAGGGACGGAAATGCCTGTTGTTTTTTCTGGGAGGGATAATCAATAAAAATTAGCTCTTAATATTTCATTATTGTTATACATGCCTTGCATCTATAAAATGCTAGAAACTTGAATAATGTACGTTATCTCTCTTTTTTATTGCATTTGTATTTTATCTCATGACTATTGAATCCTACAAGGTAGATTGGGGCTTCATCTCTTGATTGCGGAATCCTACGTAGTAGATTTGACTTCTGACTTATAAAGTTGACTTTCACCTAATAAGTGAATCCTAACATGCAACAAATGTTTCGATTTGAAAGATGATTGCATGAAGAGGATAGCTGTAATAGTTTTTATCAAGATGACTTTTTTATAAATGCATTGCTTTACTTATCACCTTTCTAATTATCCTCTTCCTTTGTAACAACGATAATAAGATTATCAACAACAAGTGGAGCAGTAAAAGCATCACCTTTTTTTTAGTAATAAACAAGCAATAGATCCCACACTATATATTAGAATATAAAAGAGAACCTCTGATTTAACACAACCACCACAAAATTAACAGATATATTAAAACCATTAGAAAAGCGCCACTCTAAACAATCTACGAGCTCCCAAAAATTGTTTCTAAAACATAATGAGACGCAGATATTCGATAAACATGTTTTAAAACAGTATTTTTGCAACTTCTTAGATTTTCGATGTTTTGAATTAATTAATAACACTATAATATATTACAATCCTTATGGTTAACTCTAATTTAAATAACAGCAATAATAGAATTGATGTTCGTGGTTTTGTTTCAAAAAACATTACACCTTACGATGGCGATGCTTCATTTTTGAAGGGTGCTACACAACGCACCAAAGACATGTGGCAAATTTGCTTGGATGCAATTAAAGAAGAGCGTGCTAATAATGGTGTTCGCGCTATCGACAACGAAACAGTTTCTACTATTACTTCTCATCCAGCTGGATATATTGATCGTGAAAACGAACTAATAGTTGGCTTGCAAACCGATATGTTGCTAAAACGTGCCATGAAACCATATGGTGGTTTTTCGGTAGTTGAAAGAGCATGTAAAGAGCATGGCTTGGAGGTTAATCCAGCAGTAAAAGAGACCTTTACCAAATATGCTAAAACACACAACGATGGTGTATTTGATGTGTACACTGCTGAAATAAGAACATTTCGCTCGTTAGGAATTCTTACAGGACTGCCAGACAACTATGCACGTGGAAGAATTATTGGAGACTACCGCAGACTAGCGCTATATGGTACAACCTATTTGATTGAAGCAAAGATGGCTGACAAGAAAACCTTGAAAGGTCCGATGACTGATAGTCAAATTCGTCTTCGCGAAGAGGTAGCAGAGCAGATAAGAGCACTAAAAGAGATTGAAGAACTTGGTAATATATATGGTTTAGACCTTTCTCGTCCAGCAGAAACAGCACAAGAGGCTGTACAGTGGGTGTATATGGGTTACCTAGCAGCTGTGAAAGAGCAAGATGGTGCAGCTATGTCGCTTGGTAATGTATCTTCATTCTTAGATATCTACATTGAGAAAGATATTAAAGAGGGTAAGATAACTGAGGAGTTTGCACAAGAGTTGATTGACCAGTTTGTGATGAAACTACGCGTAGTACGTCACCTTCGCATGGATGCATACAACGACATTTTTGCTGGCGACCCAACATGGGTAACCGAAGCAATTGGTGGTAAATTAACTGATGGTCGTCACAAAGTAACCAAAACATCGTTTCGCTTTTTACAAACACTATACAACTTAGGTCCATCACCCGAACCTAACTTAACTGTACTATGGTCGGAGTCTCTTCCAGAAGGATTTAAAGAGTTTTGTGCAAAAGTATCAATCGATACTTCTTCTATCCAGTATGAAAATGATAACTTAATGCAAGAGAGTCGCCTAAGCGATGATTATGGTATTGCTTGTTGTGTGTCGTATCAAGAGATTGGTAAACAAATACAGTTTTTTGGTGCACGATGCAACTTAGCAAAAACATTGCTACTTGCTATTAACGAAGGTCGCTGTGAGATTACAGGTAAACAGGTGATTGAAGGAATACCTGCATTAAAATCTGATGTGCTTGATTTTGATGAAGTGATGAGTAACTTCAACTTGGCTATGCGTGAAGTAGCACGTGTATATGCAGATTCGATGAACATTATTCACTACATGCACGATAAGTACTATTATGAGAAAGCTCAAATGGCACTTATCGATACTAATCCACATATCAACTTGGCGTATGGTGTTGCAGGTTTAAGTATTGTAGCCGATTCGCTATCAGCTATCAAACATGCAAAAGTAACGCCTGTACGTGATGAAAATGGTATCACTAAAGACTTTAAGATTGAAGGTGAGTTCCCATACTACGGTAACGATGATGACCGTGTTGACCAATTTGCACGCGAAGTGCCTATCACTTTCAACTCTATGTTGCAAGAGTTACCAACTTATAAGAATGCAGAGCCTACACTAAGTATTCTTACTATTACTTCTAACGTGGTGTATGGTAAGAAAACAGGTGCTACTCCTGATGGCCGCGCCCTTGGAGTTCCGTTTGCGCCAGGAGCTAACCCAATGCATGGACGCGATTCGCATGGAGCATTGGCATCGTTGAGTTCTGTGGCAAAACTTGATTATGAAAATTCGTTGGACGGTATTTCAAACACATTTTCTATTGTGCCAAAGACATTAGGTCCTACCGAGGAGCAGCGTCGTGAAAACCTTGTGAGCATTATGGATGGATATTTCTCGAAGAATGCACATCACCTTAATGTAAACGTATTGGATCGTGAAATGCTACTTGATGCTATGGAGCGTCCAGAGGAGTATCCACAACTTACAATTCGTGTGTCGGGGTATGCTGTAAACTTTGTAAGATTGACCCGTGCACAGCAGATGGAGGTTATATCGAGAAGCTTTTTTGAAGCAATGTAGTTTTTTAAATTAGAATAGAACAAATAGTGCGTTACTCTCGTTTTTGAATCAGTCGCTTACTAAGGTAAACTCCTTAATTCAAAAACATCGAAAGCCTTCTCTTTGTCTATTCTAACTAAAAAAACAATTAAAAACATAAGTTACATAGGCTCCCGCACAACTGTATAGTGTGGGTTGACCTATCAATAACACCACGCGAAAGGATTCGCACAATAACGCAACAGCCACAAAAATAAACTAATCTATAAGAAGCAGCCCTTTAAATGCAGTATGCACTGGGCAGCTTCTTTTATTTTCATTTTCCATTTTCAATACAAAATAAGTAATAACCCTTAAATAATGATCAGACTTCACTCAGTAGAATCTTTAGGTACATACGATGGGCCAGGTGTTCGTTTAGTGTTTTTTACCCAGGGATGCAATTTTAAATGTAAATATTGTGCCAATCCCGACACTATTGACAAAACAGGCGAATCGCGCTTTTTCAATTACGAAGAGTTGATGAATCTGGCACGCAGTCAACGACCATTTTTTGGCAAGCGTGGCGGTATCACTATGTCGGGGGGCGAACCACTAATGCAGGCAAAAACCATAGCTCCTTTTTTTAGGATGCTGCAGGAAGAGGGTTTCAATACTTGTATCGATACAAATGGTAGCTACATTACAGAAGATGTGAAAGAGCTACTTGAATATACCGACCTTGTATTGCTTGATATAAAAGAGATGGATGAGCAGGCACACATCAATATTGCTGGAGCATCTAACAAAGCTACACTTCGTTTTACAAAATATCTGCATGAGATAAACAAACCTGTGTGGGCACGTTATGTTTTAGTACCAGGCTACACCGATAGCGAGGAGCATCTACATGCATTGGGCAAGTTTCTGCAACCAATGAAGAATATTGAGAAGCTAGAAATTCAGCCCTATCATAAATTGGGTGTGCACAAATATGAGTCGCTAGGATGGAAGTATGAACTAGAAAATGTGCCACAAAACACTCCTGAACAACTAATAAAGGCTAAGGAAATTCTTACCGAGTATATTGACGAGGTAATTGTAAATTAAAAAAACAGAAAAGCACCAGTTAGGTAACACTAATGAGTGCTTTTTTTAGCTTTCCACTAAAAACAATCGACCCTCAAAAAATATTTCTGTATCTTTGTTCTATTCAATTCAAAAACTGATAGATGAACACCGAACTTTTTATAGCAAAACGACTCTACAAAGGCAATCAGAAAAAGAAGAAGCGAGTTTCTACTCCTGCTGTATCTATTGCTATAGCGGGTATTGCATTGGGTTTGGTGGTGATGATATTATCGGTGAGTATTGTTATTGGGTTCAAGAAAGAGATTCGTGGCAAGGTTATTGGGTTTGGCTCGCACATCCAAATAACATCGTTTGGAGATAACAACTCGTATGAACTCAAGCCCATTGCTGTGAGCGACTCATTGTTGAGCTTGATAACTGCTAACAGTGAAATAAGACATGTGCAACCCTACATCATTAAACCAGGAATAATAAAGACAGACGAAAACTTCCAGGGCATAGTGCTAAAAGGTGTAGATGACAACTACGATTGGGAGTTTTTTAAAAAGAATATGGTGGAGGGAGATATCATCAATGCGGATGATACCTCTGGCGTGAACCAAGCTATTATCTCTAAAGATATTGCCGACAAGTTGCACTTAAAATTGGGCGATAGATTTACTACCTACTTTGTGCAAGACCCAATAAGGGCGCGCCGCTTTGATATTAAAGGTATCTATCAAACCAATTTTGAAGATTACGATAAGCTCTACATTCTTACCGATATGAGCCTGCTAGCTAAGCTAAACCAGTGGGAAGATGATTATGCAAGTGGTTTGGAAGTATTGGTGAAAGACTACAATCAGCTAGACTTGACTACGCAGAACCTATTTTTCGACATGGCATCGCATCGCGATAAATTGGGAAACACGCTATATGCACGCTCTATAAAAGATATCAACCCCATTATTTTCGATTGGCTCAATCTGCTTGATATGAATGTGTGGATTATTATAATATTGATGCTTGTAGTATCGGGGTTTACCATGATTTCGGGTCTGCTCATTATTATTCTTGAGCGCACCAATATGATTGGGATACTGAAGGCTGTGGGTACACGCGATTTCAATATTCGTAAGATATTTCTCTACCTATCTTCGTTTCTTATACTAAAGGGATTGTTTTGGGGAAATATAATTGCACTAATAATTTGTTTTGCACAAAAATATTTGCATATTATCAAGCTCAACCCGCAGGTCTACTACACGGCCTATGTGCCTGTCGACATCAATCTGTGGAATATATTAATAATAAATGTGGGTACACTAATAGTGTCGCTGCTTATGATGATTGGGCCATCCTATTTGATAGCCAAAATATCGCCAGCAAAATCTATCAAGTTTGAATAAAATAACACACTACTAAAAAATACTGTACAATGAATATCAACTGGATTTTTTTAATTATTGGTGGACTATTTGAAGCTGGCTTTGCCATTAGCTTAGGAAAGGCACAAGAATCTATGGGCAAAGAAAAATGGATGTGGTTGGCTTCTTTTGCTGTATGTGTTAGCTTAAGCATGTACCTACTCTATAGAGCCATGGGTGGAGCAAAGCCAATACCTGTTGGCACTGCCTATGCTGTGTGGGCTGGCTTTGGAGCTGTATGTAGTGTTGTGTTTGGTATATTCATATTCTCCGAACCTGTTACCCTTTGGCGCATGTTTTTCCTAGCCACGCTTATTATCTCTTTGGTAGGGTTGCAAACTGTGACGCCTGCGTAAATAGAGTAACACTCCTTATTTACTAACATTGACATCTAACCAATGCTCTGCATTTCATCAAAAGCTATTATTATCCCAGCAAAATAAGGAATTTAATAATATAAAAACACTTTATTTACTTATCTATCTCTATGCCTCACATAAATTTATCTTCTGATTTATTAACAACAAACCCATTTAACAGATAATGATAAAGTAGAAAAGCATTAATTGACTCTTACTGTATAGATTTTTCTCCCCTCGATATAGATAAAAGTTATAATAGGGATGAAAAAAGGTTTATTTCGACAGCAATAGCACCTTCATTACAGACAATTGACACACTATGTAATAAACTAGCGGCTAAACGGTTGCAGCAAGCAGGTGGTGTAATAAAAACCTATCACACTAGCTCTTAATACTGTTTTTTCAATCGTATCGTTATTATAATCAATTACGTATATCTTTTGATAAGGAGGCAAAATGACGTATCTTTGCATCTTGTAAAATTTCGAGGCTTTCAGTTCCCTTGTGGCTCAAACACAATTTCCATGGGAATATTCGTTGAATTAAACCTCTAGAACTAGTCTTTAGCCGAAACTATGAGTCAGCAACAATCTGCAAAATAAAGTAACTAATTACACAGTCAATATAAATTCGAAAATTAAAATCACATTTTAATTATGGTTCAAAAAGTAAAACAAAAGCTTTTTATTCTTGTACTATTGTTTTTCCCATTTTTGACAACTGCTCAAGAGAGCGAAAAAAAAGATGGAATTAAATTTGGTGGCGCACTGCGCTATAATATTATATCGACAGACTACGAGAGTAGTTCCGATAAAACAGACCCACAATTTACTTGGGACACATGGCGATTGAACATGGATGGTTCTATTGGGGGGATAGACTTAAGTTTTGAGTATAGGTTTTACCCATCCTCCAAAACTCACTTCTTGAAGCATGGATATTTTGGATACAAGTTTTCGGATGTTGTATATGGTAAATTGGGTGTTTCGCAAGTACCTTTTGGAGTTCTCGATTATGCATCGCACAGTTATTTCTTTCAAGCGCCCTATTATGTAGGATTGGAAGATGACTATGATATGGGTATAAAATTTGACATTACTCCAACAGACGATATCGATATATCATTGGCATACTTTCGTCAAGCCGAACCTAATGGATCGGGACCAGACTACTCTTCTAGATATGCATATGATATAGTACCTGGTATGGGTGCTATTGTAGATAGCCAAGGTAATTTTAAACAAGCATATGCTTCGCTAACAGAGTTAAACCAATTTAATGCTCGTGTAGCATGGCGCTTTGTTCCTAACTGGGAAGCAGGTTTATCTGGACAAGTGGGTGGTATATATAACTCGGAGTTAGATAAATCCACAGCCTCAGGTGCTTTTGCAGCTCACTTGCTTGGTAGCTTTAGCAACTTTACATTGAAATCCGAATTTATCCACTACAACTATAGAGCCAACGACGATGCAGGTAATAGAATAGACGTACTACAAATGGGTGCATATGGTGGAGGCTATCCAGGAGCTACAGCTGATGAAGCTGGTAATGTAAATTATACTGGATGTGTTGCAACAAAAGCAAACATCTATGCTGTGAGTCTTGCTTATAGTATACCTGTAAACTGGGGACCCATCACAAATATTCAACCCTATGTAGACTACTCTTTTGTGGATAAAGCAAATGAGCACTTTTATGACACACAGCACCTCATTCCAGGATTTATGGTTACAGCAGGCCCAATCTACGCATATTTTGATTATGCAATGGGTAAAAACCAACCTTGGTTAACCGATGATTTTGGAAAAGGCTTAGGTTCTGGAGTAGCTGATGCTGAGTGGAACAAACGCTTTAATATAAATTTAGGCTATTACTTTTAATTAGAAATAAGATGATTGAAAAAAACAATAATATAAAACTTAAAGTAGAAGATTTGACTCTTATTTTCGGTAAACGAAAAAAAGAGGCACTGGCAATGCTTGATAAAGGGGCATCGAAAGAAGATATTCTTAAGGAAACAGAATGTACTATTGGAGTTAACAAAGCCAACTTCGAAGTATACGAGGGAGAGATATTTGTAGTGATGGGATTGTCGGGTAGTGGAAAGTCAACACTTCTGAGGTGTTTGAACAGACTGATTGAACCCACGGCAGGAAAAGTATTCTTTAAAGACCACGATATCACTCGTGCAAATCATGCCGAGTTGTTGCATACTCGCAGAAACGAAATGAGCATGGTATTCCAGAGTTTTGGACTGCTACCTCATCGCACAGTGCTTGATAATGCAACTTTTGGATTAGAACTTAGGGGCGACTCAAAAGAGACACGCGAAAAGGTGGGCATGAGAGTGCTCGAAACAGTTGGACTAAAGGGTTATGAACTGCAATATCCAGGACAGATGTCGGGTGGTATGCAGCAACGCATTGGTTTGGCTAGAGCTTTGGCAAACGATACAGATGTACTGTTGATGGACGAAGCATTCTCGGCGTTAGACCCACTTATCAAATCGGATATGCAAGACGAGCTGCTTCAAATTCAGGGCGAACTACACAAAACAATTGTGTTTATTACGCACGACTTGGACGAAGCTATAAAGATTGGAGATAGAATTGCAATTATGAAAGATGGTGTTATTGAGCAGATAGGTACTGCTGAGGAAATTCTTGCCAATCCTGCAAGTGAATATATTGAGGCTTTCACTGAAAAAATAGATCGCAAAACAGTTATCACTGCCGAAACTTTGATGTTTAGAAAACCTACTATAGTTCGATTCGGAAAAGACGGTCCAAAAGGTGCAATTCGCAAAATGCGATCAACGGGTGTGTATTTGTTACCTGTTGAAGATGACAAACGTAAATTTTTGGGATATGTACATCTGAAAGATATGATAAAACTAGCGCGTGAAGGCGAGCGAACTATAGAGAAAGCCCTAAGAGTAGATGTGCCAAGTGTGCACAGAGAGTATACTGTAGAGGAGATGATTCCTTTAATTTCTGATAACTCTTATCCAGTAGCCGTAGTTGATAGAAAAAACGGTCGTTTACACGGACTTGTTTCTCAAACATCAATTGTGATAGAAGCCACTAGCTACAGCGATGATGAGGTAAGTGATTTAATAGAAAAAGCTAACGAAATTTGATATGAAAAGATTTATAGATTTAGGAACATATATAGAGATAGCAATTAATGCACTAGAAGAGGGCCTCGCTCCTGTATGGAGAGCTATGGACGATGGAATATCTTGGACTGTATCTAGTATGAACGACTTACTATTATCTGTGCCTTTTGTGGTATTCTTAATAGTGGTTGCACTTATTGCCTACTATGCAAAAGCAGGAAAAAAGTCTTTAAAACTTGAAGGGTTAAAAAAAGGAGTAGGGTTAGTATCATTTGTAATAATCGGACTCTTTATTATATACGGAATGGGTTACTGGAAAGAAGCTGTACAGACTACAACACTTGTACTTGTGTCAACTTTCATAACGCTCATTATTGGTATACCATTTGGTATATTGGCTGGAAGAAGCAAAATAGCCGATGCTATAATAAGGCCAGTACTCGACTTTATGCAGACTATGCCTGCCTTTGTATACCTCATTCCAGCAATTTTCTTTTTTAGTGTGGGTAACACTCCTGGAGTAATTGCAACCGTTATTTTTTCTGTGCCACCAGCAGTACGATTAACTGCACTTGGTATTAAGAATGTTGACAAAGAGGTAATTGAAGCTGGACATGCTTTTGGTGCAACTAAAAATCAAATCCTATTTAAAATACAGTTGCCTCTGGCAATGCCTACTATTTTAACAGGTGTCAATCAGGTAATATTACTTTCACTATCAATGGTGGTTATTGCATCAATGGTAGGTGCAAGAGGACTTGGAAGCATTGTATATCAAGGTATTCAGCAAAATGATATAGCCAAAGGTTTTGAATCGGGACTAGGAATTGTTATATTAGCAATTATCCTCGATCGCATTACACAAGCTATCGCAAATAAAAGAGAGTAATAAAACAAAAACATATAAAACAATTATGATGAAATTTAGAAATTTAATAAGCTTTGCTTTAATAATAGGCTTAGTTGCTTCTTTCACTGCATGTACAAACAGTGGTGATGGAAAAGAAAAAGTGAGTATTTTATATCCAAACTGGGTGGAGGCTGTTGCCTACTCCTATTTATCGAAAGTAGTGCTCGAAGAGAAAGGCTACAATGTAGAGTTGACCAATCTAGAGCCAGGTTTGATTTATGGAGAGTTGTCGAAAGAGAACTCTAAAGGAGACGTATTCCTTGATGCATGGTTGCCTAACACCCACGCCGACTATTGGGCAGATTATGGCGACAAGCTAGTGAAGCTAGGCGAATCGTTTAGCGAAGGTACAACAGGACTAGTTGTTCCATCTTACGTAACTATCAATTCGATAGAAGAGTTGAACGCTAACAAAGATAAATTTGGTAGCGAAATCATTGGTATTGGTAGTGGTGCAGGTATTCATAGAGATACCGAAAGAGCTATTGAAGCCTACGGTCTTGAGTTAGACCAAATAACATCTAGTGGTCCGGCTATGGTTGCAAGTCTGCAAAGAGCAGAGCGAAACCAAGATTGGATAGTAATAACAGGTTGGAAACCACATTTTAAGTGGGCAAACCACGATCTGAAATATCTAGAAGATCCAAAAGGAATATACCCGATGGACGTATGTGCTATTCTATCACGTAGAGGTTTTGAAGAAGACATGCCTAAAGTAGCAGACTTCTTTAAAAAATTCAACCTTACAGAAGATGAATTGTATGAGCTGATGGCATCGATAGATGACAATGGCAACGAACAAGGTGCACGTATCTGGTATGAAGCTAACAAAGAGATGGTAGATGGTTGGTACGAAAACTAAACCCAATCTAAAAACATATAGTAAACCCGAGAGAGAGAATTCTTTTTCTCGGGTTTTTATTTTTCAAGAAAACACTTTCACCCTATTTATTAATTAAACATAGAAATTTACAACAATACAAGTATTAATAATGTTGTATTAATAGCTACAATTGAACAAGTTAAATAAATTATCACAAATACAAAGTAATAATTAAAACACAAAAACAATCATGACGAAACTAAGAAAATTAATAAGCCTTGCTTTAATAGTAGGTTTATTTGCATCTTTTACTGCATGCTCAAGCAGCGGTGAAGAAAAAAAGAAAGTGAGAATTCTGTATGGAAATTGGGTAGAGAATATTGCTTATTCCTATCTATCAAAAGTAGCCCTTGAAGAGCAAGGCTTCGATGTAGAGTTGACAAATCTTGAGCCAGGTTTAATTTTTGGAGAGCTATCCAAGAACAATCCCAAAGGAGATGTATTTATGGATGCATGGCTTCCAAACACACATGCTGCCTATTGGGCAGAGTATGGCGAAAATCTAGTAAGAATAGGTGAGTCGTTTAGTGAGGGTACAACCGGACTAGTAGTGCCATCTTATGTAACCATCAATTCGATAGAAGAGCTAAACGAACACAAAGACAAATTTGGTGGCGAAATTATAGGTGTGGGAAGTGGTGCTGGCATTCATGGCGATACTGAGAGAGCTATTGAAGCCTACAATCTCGACTTCGAACAAATTACTTCTAGTGGTCCTGCTATGGTTGCTGCTCTTAAAAAAGCAACAAGAGATCAAAGCTGGATTGTAATTACAGGATGGAAACCTCATCTTAAATGGATTCATTATGACCTGAAATATCTAGATGACCCCAAAGGTATATATCCAATGGATTTATGTGTTATTATATCGCGCAGAGGATTTGAACAAGATATGCCTGAAGCAGCTCAGTTCTTTAAAAACTTCAACCTAACCGACGATCAGTTAAACGATTTGATGGGTACAATTGAAGAGATTGGTCAAGAACAAGGTGCTCGCAAATGGTATGAAGAGAACAAAGAGCTAGTTGATAGCTGGTCTTTCAACTAAACCAAATATCAATAAATAGATAAAAATTAACCCGAGAAATAATTTCTCGGGTTTTTTTATTAAAATGGTTTTACTGTTCCCATTTATATTATATATTATAATATTTTTATCGAATTGCTATTCTCCTCCTTATCAAACGATCTGCTTCTAGAGCGAGAAACACTTCCCAAATACCCTCCATGATGCCTCTTAGCATACTCCACTTCGTCGAAGCCAATGCGCTTCATGGTCTCTATCACCAATAAGTCTCCTATCACTGTCATTACAGTAATGGATGTGGTGGGAGTAAGTTTAAGGGGACACACCTCATCGGGGTGACCAGTAAACAGAAACACATTTGCCTCCTCGGCAAGATAGCTATCCTTATTGCCTGTGATAACAATAATTGGAATATCCTTGTACATATTGCGTGCCAAATCCAACAGCTCGATTATCTCACGCGTTTTACCCGAGTTTGATATCATCAACAGTGCATCGTTGCGTTGCAATATACCCAAGTCGCCATGCTGTGCTTCGCTTGGATGAAGAAATATAGCTGGAGTGCCAGTAGAACAAAACGTTGTAGCCATATTTTGACCAATCTGACCTGCTTTGCCCATCCCGCTCACCACAAGTTTACCATTCTTGTTGTGCACCTGCTCCACAATAATATCAACTGCCTTGCCATATTTATCGTTTACAGGTATATTTTTAATAGCCGTTGCTTCCTGCTCTATTATCCATTTAATCTCATCAAGATTCATTGGTCTGTTTGTTGTGCTCAATTTGTTTTGTTTTTAAATTTAATCTCTGATAACTCTCTATTTGCTTGAGTTATTTTATCTTTCAAGCTCTCTTTATACGCTGTAAGTTTTGCTTGATACGCTTGGTTGTCTGTAGCCAATATTTGCAATGCTAGTATAGCTGCGTTAAGTGATGCATTGATGCCAACTGTTGCTACAGGAATACCCGGAGGCATTTGAACGATAGCCAACAAAGCATCCATCCCATCCAATGAGGCATTGATGGGTACACCTATCACAGGTATCGATGTCATCGAGGCTATCACACCTGGCAAATGAGCAGCCATACCTGCCGCTGCAATAATTACTTTAATATTGTTGGCTTTTGCATTTTTGGCAAAGCTTTCGACAGCTTCTGGAGTTCGATGTGCCGACAATGCATTTACTTCGAAAGGGATATCCATTTCGTCGAGAAATTTTGCAGCCTTTTCCATCACCGGGTAGTCTGATGTGCTACCCATGATAATACTAATTAATGGTTTCATAGTCTATTTTTGATGTATATGCTTGAATGTATTCAAACTGTAATTTGTATCTATATTTTGCCCATAAAAATCGTCTTCAAAAATAATCAAAATAGGTCAACTTACCAATGATAATGATAAAAGAAAAGATTCGGCTCGCTGGCAGGATTGACTATAGTGAAGAGTAGTGAGCTGCATATATTATGAAGTTATTCACTATTTTCATGCTGTGCAGAATGGTCTCACAATGGATTAATATTAAACATTCACGCCTTTTATTTTTTTATTGTCAACTAGCACAGCTATATTTAGGATTACAAATATTCTCATTGTCAACTAGCACAGCAATATTTAGAAAGTCAAATATTCTCATTGTCAACTAGCACAGCAATATTTAGAAAGTCAAATATTCTCATTGTCAACTAGCACAACTATATTTAGAAAGTCAAATATACTCATTGTCAACTAGCACAACTATATTTAGTTTTTCAAATATACTCATTGTCAAATGACACAACGTTGATTTGACTTTCATTTATTCTCAATGTCAACTGACATTTTCTTTTTTGAAGCCATTTCGAACAATAATCACCTGTCAGAGGCACAAAATGAGTTTCTGTTGAGGTTGTGCCAACTGACAACAACTCAAAATAAGTTCCTGTTATGGTTGAATAAGGTAACATTGAGTGTAATTGAACTCAATTTGAAGCTTTGT
>RRZU010892624.1_pt1 | contig 24416 bp, 20 predicted proteins | sample 2165561 | NCBI WGS metagenome assembly RRZU01 (sample SAMN10456909, study PRJNA506462) | wastewater metagenome | isolation source: wastewater sludge | place: USA: Moscow, Idaho | reverse complement strand
TCGAACAACACGCCGAGGACGATGATGCTCGAGGCGCTCGTCGCTGCGGTAAACACCTCTTCGCCATCTCGGAAGATGCCGGCGGCCGCGGTTTCGCAGGCTGTGTCGGTGGATCCTCCGCTGGGATCGAAGGATGTCCGGACGGCGATGGTGCTGCCCATGATCGTGTCGCCCTTGGCGAAAACCGTCGAGAACTGCGACGTCGTCAACTGTGGGCCGCCGCTGGATGCGAAAACGAACAAGTAGAGCACCAAGCTGACAGCGATGAGTAGCACGAGGCCGCCGCCCGCCAGACCGATGATGAGCCCCGTCTTGCTCTTCTTGGGCGCTGGGGCGGGTGGCATCCCGGCGGGCATTCCAGGGCTACCGGGCGGAGGCCCGAACGCCGCTCGCTGCGGGGCCGTCGGCGGACCCTGGTTGTACGAGGGACCTGCGGCATACGTCGCCGAGGGCGAAGGGCTGGGCATGGGCGCGGGCGAAGGGCTGGGCATGGTCGGGGGCGGCACGGCTGACGGCATCGGTTGCGTCGGCGCGGCCCCCGCCGAAGGCGGCTGCCAATATCCCGCTGGGGGAGCGACAGGCATCCCGTTGTCGACGTAGAACACCCAGCCGTTGGGGGCTGGGCCCCAAGATGGGTCAGGCTCCCAACCTTGCGGCGGCAAGAAACCTGCCGGTGGCGAGGGCCACGACGGCGGGGTCTGGAACGTGACGGGCATTGCTGGTCTCCCTCTGCTCACCAGGCGCTTTACCGACTGGTCTCACCGGTAGCCTAGACGAATTAAGGCTAGTGCCCAGAAGGGTCGCTGATGGCCGCTCGGATGCTCGCACCCGAGCGGCCATCAGAGGGAGGCGTCAGCCCTTGGAGGCCGACTCCACCTCGGACTGTGCCGCGGCGGCGATGTCACTCATATCCATCGTGACCCCCTCCTCGGCGGCCCCGAAGACCAGAGTGTTGCCGTAGAGCGTCAGCGCCCCGTCGGAATCCGTGAAGTCGAGGGAGATCCACCTTGCGCCGTTCACCGACCCCGAGCCGGAGTTCTCGCAGGCGTTGTTTACCCGCTCGTATTGGCTAGTGGCCGTTTCCTTATCGCCGAACCGCGATGCGAGGAAGTAGAGCTCTTGGTCGTCGGTCACGGCCGAGACATGTTCGGTCCCTGCCCTGAGAGCAGACGTGATTGCGAGGCTGCAGGTGTTGGTCGATGTAGCCCCCGCCGGTTCCTCAGTCGTCCTGTAGTCGATGGTGCGATCCAGGATCGACTCGCCCTTGGGGAACATCGTGTTGAACTGCGCCGCCGTCAGCTCTGGTCCTGAGTTGGCAGGCTTGAGCAGGACGAGGAACGCGACAACGGCCAATATGACCACGATCACGAACCCACCGACGACCAACCCGATGATGAGCCCGACCCGACTCTTCTTCTTGGGCGGCGCAGACATCGGCATTGCCCCGGGTGGCATCGCCCCCGCGGCTCCAAAGGTCGGCTGCGGGCCCGTCGTCGGAGCTCCGGGCGGAACTGGTCCGGGCGGAGGAGCCGGAATGCCCGATGGAGGAGAACCCGGCCCCGCTGACGGTGCTGCTGGCTGTGGTGTCTCGGTGGGGGGCGGCGGTGTTACCGGCGAAGGGGTCTGCATTGATGCTGTGACACCTTCGGCGCTCAGCGAGGCCACTGGCGGCTGCCAACTCCCCGTCGGTGCGGGGACGGCAACGCCACCGTCGGTGTAGAAGGTCCACTGGGCGGGGGCCGGGCCCCAGGCGGGGTCCGGTTGCCAATCCGCCGGAGGGATGAATCCTTCGGGCGGAGCCGGCCAAGCGGGGGGAGCGTGGAACGTTACGGCCATCGCAGCTTCCTTCGTGCGGGGGCTCGTAGCGATCTGGCTGACGAGCCCGGAGAACAATCGCCATAACCCTAGCCGCACCACGCCCGCAAGGCACCTGACGTGGCCCGATTGTGCTCAGCAGTGGCCGCCGGGGAGCAGTTGACGGTGCGTGTCGAGCCAGGCCGCAACCTGCGTGAGCGCCTTCGTGCCAGCGGTGAATGTGCCTGAATCGGACGAAGCCATGACGGTGACGGCAACAGTGCGCCCCGACAGCGTCAAGACCCCCATCTGGCGCACGACGTAGGCACCGGACGCGTCGGGCCCCCACCCGCCCTTGATGTGTGCCCCGGCGATCGATCCCAACCCCCAGCGCTGGTTCGCATCGACACTTCCCATGAACCCGTACACCTGAGCGGCATCAGCTGCGCATGGCAGGGTGGCCGTGAAGCGGGCCTGGTCTGTCAGGGTCCATTGCGTTTGCCCGTAGGCACTGAATCCCTGCCGAATCGGGGTCGGCTGCGTGGTGGTGGTGCGGTCGCCGTGTGCAGCCAGAACCGCATCAATTTTTGCGGCCGCCTTCGTGCCGCCGCCGAGCTCAGACCATAGCGATTCAGCTGCAGAGTTCGATGACTCCTCGATGGCCCGCCGTACCAAGTCATTGGACGCGGATGAGGGCCCCGCTGCTATCCCGAGAGGAACCTTCATCGTCGACCAGGCGACACCCGATGTCAGTTTTCCTGCAACTGTGGGGGTCCCCGAATCTCCGACGGCAACGACGGCGATGCCCAGCCGCGCATCGACCGTCTTGGCGAACGCGTCGAAGGCAGCAACGAAGGCGCGGGGGGAGGGGGCTGACGGCGTCGGGGTGGAGGCGTTGGGTGACGATGTCTGGGAGGGCGGTGATGCGGTGCCGTCCGCCGAGACGCTGGCCGGTGGCGGCAACGCGCATCCAGCCAGGATCAGCAAGACCACCAGCAGGCCTCCGGGAATTCGTCGCGGCGCGGTCGCCAGTGGAAGACGCCGTCGACCCACGCGCCCAAGCACGCATCGATAATGCCACCCCGGATGCCCGTGCGCCCGCTCCCACGGCGGCTCACCGCTCCGGTGTTGCCAATCGCGCTACTTCGGGGCGGATGCCAGGCGAAACGGAAGCGCGCGTGGGGTCCCTGCCTGGCTCGCCCCGCAGGAAGTGCTGGATGACCGGTCCGATCATGCGAACCACGTCGGGCGCGGGCATGGAGGCGAGCGGTTCGATCTTCGCGAGGTACCGCCCGGCGATCAACCCCAGCATCTGCGTTTCCACCCCACTCAGCCTCCAGACTCGATGGTCGGACATCGTCGGGACGATGTGTACGAGTACCTCGTCGGAGAAGAACGCGCTCCACGTCGTCCACATGCTCGGATCTTCCGCGAAAGTCTCGCGCACCAACCTCCATGTGAGGGAATCCCATGCCTCCAACGCGGTGGCGACCACGCGGGGACCGATGGTGGCGGGATCGCCGTTGAGGACGCGAGAGACCACCGCGACCGGGTCATAGGTCATCTGCATGAGCTGAAGGAAGAGCCCGCGCTTGGTGCCGAAATAGTGGTAGACGAGAGCGGGATCGACGCCGGCTGACCTGGCAATGGATCGCACGGAGGCTCGGGCGTAGCCCTGTTCGAAGAAGACTTCCCGCGCGGCCTGCAGAATCTCGCTCTTCGTATCTGGGTGGCCTGTGCGGCGACCGCGCTTGGGGGTCGCCATCACGAGGCCTCGGGGGTCCCGGTTACGAGTTCCACGAAGGCGTCCTCCAGCGACGGCAGTGGCTCGTCGGCATGGGCCAGCGATTCGCGGATCGATCGCGGTGTGCCATCGGCGATGACGTGTCCACGATTCATGAAGGCCAAGCGGGTGCAGTTGGCGGCCTCTTCCATGTAGTGGGTCGTCACGAACAAGGTCACGCCGCGCGCCGACAGGTCGCCCAGGAGGTCCCAGAACTTTCGCCGCGCGACGGGGTCGACCCCCGAGGTGGGCTCGTCCAGGAACAGGATGTCCGGTTCGTGCAGTGACGCGGTGCCCAGCGCCAATCGTTGGCGCCAGCCGACGGACAGATTCCCTGTCAGTTCCGTCACGCGATCACTGAGGCCCGCCATCTCCAACACGTACTCGCGGCGGGCGGCGAACACGTCGGGTGGCAGGTTGAAGATCCCTCCGTAGAAGCGAAGATTCTCCTCGACGGTCAGGTCCTCGAACAACGAGAACTTCTGCGACATATACCCGATGCGGGGGCGGATGCGTTCCGGGTTGCGGGTCACGTCGGTGCCCAAGACCGCGATGCTTCCACTCGTGGGACGCAAGGCCCCCGTGATCATGCGAATCGTGGTTGTCTTGCCTGAACCGTTCGGGCCGAGAAAGCCGAAGATCTCGCCCCGCACGACGTCCAGGTCAATGCCACCGACCGCCGTGAACTTCCCGAACGTCTTCGTGAGTCCGCGCACGACGACCGCGTAATCCGCGTCCGGGTCTGCAGCGCCGCCCGACGAACCCGCCTCACGATGGGCCGAATCATCCGTGTTCATTCCGACAGCCTCCTTCCGGTAGCGATGATCGCGGCACCGAAGATCACCACGGCAAAGCCGGCCAACCAGGCGAACTGAGGCGCCAGGTCTGCGAAACTGCTGCCCTTCACGAACGAGTTGCGCAGGACGACGATGATGTGAGTCAACGGCACGAACTGGGCGATTACCTGGAACACCTGAGGCATCGAGCTGACGGGGAAGATGAATCCCGACAAGATCATCGCCGGCAGGAGCGTGAACAAGACACTTTGCTGCGCCTGAGCCCGGGTTCTGGAGACGAGCGAAATCAGGAGCCCAGTGCCGACGGCGACGAGTAGGAACAAGAACAGTCCGGCCGCGACGATCGCGAGAGAACCGTTGAACGGCACGCGGAACCACAAGATTCCGACGGCAGCGACCACGAGCGCCTGCGCGATGGCCAGCCCGATGTAGGGCGTGACCTTGCCAATGACGTATTCGATGGGCCGAATCGGCGTGATGAACAGCTGCTCCAACGTTCCCGATTCTCGTTCCTTCACGGCTGCCTGCGACATGATCACCCCCATCGAGATGAGCATGATCGTGGCGATCAGCGCGGGGATCATCGTGTTGATGGTGGAAAGGGTCGGGTTGAACTGGACACGCACGGTTGCGTCGAGGCCTGGCGCCGCGTCCATGTCCACCCCCGACTCCTTCGCACGGTCGGCGTTGAACATGGCAATCGCCTCCGCCGCGTAGCCCGGGCCGACGGACGCCGAGATATTGTCGGTGCCGTCAACGATCACCCCCACCGATTGGCCAACGTGTCGGTCGAGTCTCTCCTCGGTTTCCTCCGGAATCACGATCGCGACCTTGATCTTGTTCGCATCAAACAGTTCGCGCAGGTCGTCCTCGCTGTCGGGGCGGGCCGTGATCTCGAAATATCCTGAACTGCTGAGGTCTGCCGTCAACTGGCGCGACACCGATGAGTGATCCAGGTCCACGACAGCCGTGGGCAGATTCTTCACGTCCGCGGCCACGATGTAGCCCATCAAGATCAACTGAAGCAGCGGCATGATCATCGCCACTCTGATGAGCAAGGGATCGCGGCGCAACTGCAGCGACTCCTTGGTGATCAGAGCGCGGAGCCGTTGCCCGTTCATCGCTGCCTCCGCTTGTACAGCACGGTCGCGAGGAGCAGCACGGCCGCGGCGTAGACGGTCAGTTCCAGTAACTGTGGCCATAAGGTTTCGAACCCCGCTCCCTTCAAGAAGACGCCGCGCGAGATCGTCACCATGTAACGGGCTGGGAACAGGTAGCTGACCACCTGCAGTACCGGCGGAACGATGTCCAGCGGGAACGCGAACCCTGACAGGAGGAAGCCCGGGAGGAATGAGGACATGAGCCCGAGGACGTTGGCGGTTTCGGCCGAGGGCGCGATGGCGGAGATGATGAGGCCGATCCCCAGCGAGCAGAAGACGAACAACACGGCGCCGAGACCGAGGGCCAGTGGGTCGCCCCGCAAGGGGAGCCCGAACCCGACGACACCCAGCACGGCGATCAGTGCGGCGTCGGCCAGACCGATGAGGGTCCACGGCAGGAGCTTGCCGACCATCAACTCGACATCTCGCATCGGGCTGATTTGTAGCTGTTCGGCCGTGCCGAGATCTCGCTCGCGAACCAGGGTCGCCGCCGTCTGCTGCACGGTGACGATCATGACGATCACGACCATCAGGCCGGGGATGAGGAACAGGGACGAGATTCTGTCGGGGTTGTACCAGGTGCGGGCCTGCGGTGTGATCCGTCCACTCTGGGAGAGGTCCATTCCATGGGCGTCCGCCCATGTCGCGGCGATCTGCTGATTCTGCGTCTGGTTCAACGCCGTCGCTGCCGCCTCGCCGATCCGACCTGAGTTGGTGTCCGAGCCGTCGACCAGCACGGTGACTGGCGCCTTTCCGCCGCTGGCCAAGGTCTCGGAAAAGCCGACCGGTACCACGACGGCGACCTCGACCTCGCTGGTGCGGAAGGCCTCATCGACGTCCGACAATCGCTGGCTGGTGTCGACCACATCGAAGAAGCCCGAACCCTCGTACTGCGCGAGATACGCCCGGCTCGCGGGTGTGTTGTCCTGGTCGATCACCAGCGTGCGCACGTTGCTGACGTCGAAGCTGACAGCGAACCCGAACAACACCAACTGCATGACTGGCATGCCCAAGACGATGAGCAGGGTGCGCGGGTCGCGCAGGAGGTGGATGAACTCCTTGCGAACAATCGCGCGGACGCGCGTCACCCCGCTCATGCCGCGGCCTCCTGCGCCAAGACGATGAACGCCGTCTCCATGTCCATGGGGACCTGGTGGACCTCGGTCACGGGTCGTCCGACAAGCTCAGACACGGCCTCGGGGTCGGGCTCGCCGTCCCACACGATTCGGGCCAGGTCGCCGAGCACGTGAGCAGACACGACCTGCGGATGATTCTCTGCGGCGGCCACGACCGGGCGAGGCGGCCCACCGGCCACCTCGAACAACAGGCCCGGGACGGAGCCGGTGATTCCGTCGGGTGTGCCGGTGCGGACAACCCTTCCCGAGTCGAGGAACAACAACTCGGTGCAGCGTTCCGCCTCGTCCATGTAGGGCGTCGCGACGATGATGGTCGTCCCCTTCTCGTGCAGCTGGGCCAAGATGTCCCAGAACTCGCGGCGCGAGACGGGGTCGACCCCGGTCGTGGGCTCGTCCAGCAACAAGACGGTCGGGTCGGTGAGCAACGTGACGGCCAGCATGAGCTTTTGTTTCATGCCTCCCGACAGGCGGCCGGCTCTCCGCTTGCCGAACGCGCTCATCCCCATGGCAGCGAGCAAGTCGCTTTTGCGCTGTGCCCGGGCCTCCGGTGCGATCCCCCGGATGGTGGCGAAGAACTCGATGTTCTCGGCGACGGTGAGGTCGGGGTACATGCAGAAGCGTTGCGGCATGTACCCGAGGGTGGAGCGAATCGAGGCCCGCCCTTTGTCGATGGACGACCCCAGGATGTCGGCGCCGCCGCTGGTGGGGCGAAGCACGGTGGCGAGCATGCGCAGCGTTGTCGACTTTCCCGCTCCGTCCGGTCCGAGCAGTCCGAACGTTGCCCCGAGGGGCACGCTGAGGTCTATGCCGTCGACGGCAACGACCGATCCAAAGTGACGCGTGAGGCCGTGCGTCTGAATCGCCGGTGATGGCGCGGTGGAATCACTGAGTGTGGACATGAGCTCACTCGAACGTGACGTCGACGGGCATTCCAGGCTTGAGCGTTGTGGACTCGTCGGTGATGCCCACGCGCACCTGGAAGACGAGCTTGGTCCGTTGGTCCTTCGTCTGCACGTTGTTGGGCGTGAACTCGGCCGTGTCCGAGATGAACTCGACGGAACCGGTGTAGGTCTCGCCGGAATCGCTGGCCACGGACGCCTTCTGATCGAGGCTGACATCGCCGAGGTCAGGCTCGGCGACGTACGCCCGCACGAACAGGTCGCTCGTGTCGATGAGCGTCACAAGGGTCCTTCCCGCTCCTGCCGTCTGCCCGGCGTTGGTCGACACCGTGACCACCACCCCGTCATGCGGTGCAGTGATGGTGGCGTACCCCAGCTGAACCTTGGCGAGGTTCACCGCCGCCTCCGCCTGCTTCTGCTTGGCTTGCGCTGCCGCGACGTCAGCCGATGTCCCGTCGTTCCTGGCCTGGGTGACCGAGGCCTTGGCCGCGTTCACCCCCTGCTCGGCCTGGGACACTTGCAGCTTGAGAGACGCATCGTCCAGGGTGACCAGGACGTCCCCCTTGTTGACCTTGGTGCCCTCCGTCACCTTCACCGCGGACACGCGGCCGGCGGTGACGGCCGAAACGTCGTAGCTCGTGGCCTCGACAGTGCCACTGAGCGCTTCGTCGGCGGTCGTCCCGGCGTCGCGGGTGAACCACCAGTAGGCCAGGCCTCCGCCGGCAACGACGAGCAGCACGACGATGACGATGATGGCCGCCTTGGGCGGGCGACGGTGAGCCATAGTGTTCACCTTTCGGTTTGGCAGGTGTTGAGGGACATGTCGGTCGGACCGCCGGGAGGCAGCGGGTCTGTACCGTCCACCTGGACCGTCACGCGAAAGGCGCGCGTGAGGTGGAGGTCGGACGAGGATTGCGACGTGGGTGGATACTCGGCCGAGGCCCCGATCGTCGAGATCTCGCCGGCTCGAGAGCCGTCCATCCAGTCGGCCGTCACTGTTGCTGCATCGCCCGTGCAGACGCGCTCGGCGTCGGACGGCGACAGCCATGTCGTGATCGTGAGAGGTGTTTCTCGCAACTCGACCAGCGTCGCTCCGGCAGCGAGCACAGTACCGACCGTGGGCGCGGCGATGACGGTACCCGACACCGGTGCGGTGACGGTGGTCAACGATGCGGCGAGCCGTGCCTGCTTGAGGGACACGTCCGCCGCGGCCACCGACACCTGGGCAAGGTCGATGAGCGAGCCCACCTGGGTCAGGGCTTGCGAAACCTGGGCGCTCGCGGAGTTCAACTGGGCGCGTTGCGTGCGCGCGGACGCCAGGCCCGCGTCCAACTTGGCCTGAGCGGCCGTGAGCTGCGTGATGGCCGACTGGAGCTGCGCCCTCGCCTTGGCGATGGCCGCCGCCTGACTGGGCGGTGCTGACGTCGGCAGGGCGGCCAGTTGTCGACGGGCCGTGGCCAGGCGGGTGTTCACCTGCGAACGTTGACTGGTCAAGGTGACCAGGGCTTGATCGATCTTGCCTTTGGCCGTCTGCAAAGATGCGCGCTTGTCGTCCAGGTCAGCGCGTGTCTGCCGCAGCGCGGCCACCTGGGCCGACGCGGCGCCGTGAGCCGCCTGCGCCGCCGTCACATCCGCGTCCAAAGCGCGTGAGTCGAGCTTGGCGAGCGGCGCTCCGGCAGTCACTCGCTGCCCGAGCTTGACCATGACCGTCGTGACCTTCAAAGACATGGTCGGCTGCCGACTGGTGTGGCTGGTGTCGTTTGCCGACCCATCGGAGGAGTCCGAGGTCGAGGTGAAACCAGCGTTGAGATCGACCTCGGGTTCCGCGATGGCCGGGACCGAGATCGTGACGGTGTCCGCGTCGACGGTGCCCTGCACACCCAGCGCCTCGGTGGGATCCGACGCGCACGATGAGAGAATCAGCAGCCCCGCCGCAAGCGCGAGCGTGGAGCGATAGCGAAAACCTGGACCTGTCACGCGCACTATGATTGTGAGAGCAATTGGCGCGGTCAACCGCTGATGAAATCCGAGTCCGTCTCAAATCCCCATACGCGAAGGACTTCGGTACAGCAAGGCGCCAAATGGGCACCCAGTGATGAATTCGCGGATCGCAGAGTCAGTCCGCTGTTCGCGTGAGGGCCTCCGCCCAATGGGTTTGGTTTGTGGGCCATTTTCGCCGAATTGGAATAGCGACCGTGGTCTGGTCGCCCAAGACTCGTGACGGGGAACACGGACCCCTTCGGGACCCGGGCTCCGGGCTGGCCTTCTGCCCCCGGAGCCCGGCCCGCGAACGGCGTTCCTCGCAAACCCAAACCTCAAGCCACGTTGATGGTGATGGTGGATCCCTGCGCGGCCTTGGTTCCTGCCGCCGGGTTGGTCGACACGACGAGCCCCAGAGGCGATTCGATCAGCTTGTTGATCTTCACCGTGAAGCCGGCATTTTGCAGCGTCACCTTTGCCTTGTCGGCGTCCATCGCACGAACGTTGGGAACCGTGACCATAACGGGTCCGAGGCTCTCGACCAGGGTGATCGTGTCGCCCTTCTTGCCCGTGCCGGACGCCGGTGACTGCGAGGCCACCTTGCCCTTGGCGACGGTCTTCGAGTTGGTCGCCTTACCCATGACCACGACGAAGCCGGCCTTTTCCAGTGCAGCCTTCGCCTGAGCGACGGGCCTGCCGGTGTAGTTCGTGATCGTGATCGGCTTCGGGCCCTTGGACACGGTCAGGTCGACGGTCGCGCCCTTCTTCAACTGCGCGCCTGCCTTCTGCGAAGCGCCGATGACCGTTCCGGACTTGACCGACTCGCTGTACGCCTGCGTCACGGTCCCGAGCGCCAAATGGGCATTGGTCAGGGCCTTGGCCGCTGCGTCCCTCGACAGTCCCGCCAGTGTCGGAACGGTGTATCGCTCGGGCCCCTTCGACACTGTGGCGGTCACCGTTCCACCGCGCACGATCTGTTCGCCCGCGCCGGGATCGGTGGAGACCACGCTCCCTGAGGGGACCGTCTCGCTGTAGACCTGCTCGAAGGTGATCTCGAGCCCCGCCGCCTGGACGGCTGCCCGCGCATCGGTCTCGGTCTTGTTCACCAGGGACGGTGTCTCGGTGTATCGACCAGCCAGCATCCACCACGCGCCGACCGACACGACCAGGGCCAAAGCACACACGAGGACGAGCAGTGCCGCCCGGCGCCGCCGCCGGTACAACGCCTTGCGTCCGGGCGCCGTTGAGGCCCCGACCGCCTGCATGCGTGCGGTTGGGGGGCCGTTCGGTGACGTCGGCGTGCGACGCGGCGGCGTGGCGACGCTGATGGGCGTGCGCGCTGGCATGACGGCGGTCGTCGGTCCGGGCGACACCGGAGAGGCAGCGGACGCGATGCGCGTCGTCGCGGCCGGGCCCCCGGAGGTCGCCGTCATCGCGTCGATCTCGGCGAACGTGCGGGCGTGCATGCGATCCGTCAGCTGCGGGTCGTTGGTGACGCCTGCTCCGAGTGCCTTGCGAGCCGCCCGGATCTGGGCCAGCATCACGCGGGCATCGTGCGGACGATCATTCAACTCGCGCTCGGTCGCCGTCGTGACGAGCGTGTCGAGGTACGGCGGGATCGCCGAGCGGCTCGTGAGCCAGTTGGACGACAACACCGACGACGGTGGAGGCACTGACTTGTGCACGTGGCTGTACGCCACCTGAATCGGGTTGTCTCCCGTGTGTGGCTTGGTCCCGGTCAGCATCTCGAACAAGACGACGCCAATGGAGTACACGTCTGAGGCCGGCTTGGGGCGGCCCTCGGTGACGAGCTCGGGCGCGATGTACGACACCGTGCCCAGCAGCAGGCCCTTGGTTGCCGTCGCCGTTTGGGCGGTGACGGCCTTCGCCAGTCCGAAGTCGACGACCTTTACCCGGCCTCGATCAGAGATGAGGACGTTCTCGGGCTTGATGTCGCGGTGGATCAACCCAGACGCGTGGGCAGCGGCCACGGCGGCGACGACCGGCTCAATCAGGTCGAGGGCGCGGATGGGGTCCAGTGGCGCCTCGGTGCTGATGATGTTGCGCAGCGTGCGCCCCTCGACGTACTCCATGACGATGTACGGACGGCCGCCATCGAGACCCTGATCGAAGACGGACACGATGTTGGGGTGCGAGAGCTTCGCGGCCGCTCGCGCCTCGCGGTCAAATTTGCGCGCAAACTCCTGGTCATCGCCCAAGCCCTCATGCATGACCTTGAGCGCGACCGTACGCGACAGCCGGCGGTCGGTGGCGAGGTAGACGGTTGCCATGCCGCCGCGCGCAAGGCGTCGGACGATCTCATAGCGACCGTCGAGGACTCGCCCGACCAAATGATCGTGCATGTTCATCGTGGTCAACAGTGCTCCCAACACGGTCGGGGAAGAAGGCCGTGTCAGCCCTGAATGTGAGTTTAGGCACATCGTGGGCCAGCACGGTCGCGGCTCGCCGCCCACTGTGACGCCGGGTTTCGCGCCCGCGGGTGTTCGGCCGAAGAGCCTTTTGCTGTTTACTCTGAGCATGTGACCGTACTGATGGGGCTTGAGGCCCGTCTGCGCATGTCCAGGCTCTTCGTGTCGACGGACACCCGGCAGCAGACTGGTGACCTGGAAGCGCTCGTGGAGGCCGCCTATGCGGGCGGCGCGGACATGATCGCCGTGTCCGAGCCCGACCTTCGTCCCTCACGCATGGTGGCAGCCTTGGAGCTGGCCCGCAGCGTGGCCTTTCATCACCGCCACGGTCTCGTCGTCGCGGATCGCTCATTGGCCGTGGCCCGGCAATTCCGCGCTGACGTGTTGGAGATCGACGCCACGATCCCGGCGAGCGAGGCCCGGGCCGCGCTGCACCAGTGGGCACTCGTCGGAACCCGCGCCACAACTCCGGCGGAGGTCGATGCGGCGCTGGCCGATCCCGACATCAGTCACCTGACGGTCGGTCCGGTGTTCCCAGCCGATGCGGGTCCGGACTTGGATCTCGTGCGGTATGCCGCCTCTGTCGCGCGGCCGGGCGACGTGGCAAGCAAGCCGTGGTTCGCCTGCGGAGGAATCACGTTGGACAACGTCGATGACGTCTTCGCGGCGGGCGCTCGACGAGTGCTGGTCTCTCGCGCCGTCGTCACCGCAGCCGACCCCGGTGCGGCCTGCGGGCAGTTCAAGGACCGGCTTCGCCGATTGTGGAATTCCGACGAGTCCATGCAGGGATACGTGTTCGGGGTGCTGAGCTCGGGCGCCTGACCACTGACCCAACCCCAGGCGGCGCCGTGTTTACGCCTGTCGCGTCGTGGCCAAATCAACGAGGGTCAGCAGTGCCTCGCGGCCCTCTGCAGTCACGGCGGCGTCCGTCATTGCATCGCGGGCTGATTGCGCGGCCGTCGCGATTTCGTCCTCGACAGCGGCTCGCGCCCCGCACTCGGTGATGAGGCCGCGGAGGGCGTCGATTTCTGTGTCACTCAACGTGGGATCGCCCAGGCGCAGATCGAGCCGCTGGCGTTCGGCATCGTCCACCGCCGCGAGGGTGTGGGCAATGAGGACGGTCAACTTCCCCTCGCGCAGGTCGTCGCCAGCGGGTTTGCCGGTGACTGCGGCGTCTCCGAAAACTCCCAACAGATCGTCACGGAACTGGAAGGCCCGTCCGACCGCCGACCCGTAGCGCGCCAAGGTGTCTTGCAGCGCATCATCGGCGCCGGCCAAGGCCGCGCCGATCTGCAAAGGCCTCTGCACGGTGTAGCGGGCCGTTTTGTACTCAACGACCCGATAGGCCTCCTCCAGTGCCCACGCTGGGTCCCGTGCCGGGTCTGCCAGCGGTTGCGCGGCCGCAACGATGTCGAGGTACTGACCGCACGCGACCTCGGTGCGCACAGCGTGCACAAATGGTCGTGCTCGCTGGGCTGCCTCTGGGTCAAGGCCAGCCGTCGCCATCATCTCCTCCGACCACACCAGCAGCAGGTCACCGAGCAGAATGGCTCCGGCTGAGCCGAACGTGTCGGCCTGTCCGCGCCAACCGCGCTCTGCGTGAGCCTTTGCCAGCGCGCGGTGCGCGGCAGGTTCGCCTCGGCGAGTGTCTGACCCGTCCATGAGGTCGTCGTGGACGAGCGCGCTGACATGGAGCAGATCGAGGCTGGAGGCCGCGCGCAGGAGAGGAGCCGGATCGGTCGGGACCCCACCGGCGGCAACGTGACCCCACACACAGAACGCTGGCCTGATCCGCTTGCCGCCGCGCGCCAGAGTGCGGGCGAGTTGCGTCGGCGCGTCCAACTCCGGACCGATCTGGTGGATTTGTGCGCCCTTGCTGGTCAGGAAGTCGTCGATGGCGGTCGCGACCGCAGTGCGGAAGTCCGTGGACAGTGGGTCAGCTGCATGAAACATGGCCACTCTGGGAGCTTACAGAGCGGCGACGAGAGCCCGTTAAGCTTGCCGCCATGCCGACCCGGATCGCGGATGTCCTGCGCGCAGGAACCCCCACCTGCTCCTTCGAGTTTTTTCCACCCAAGGATGACCAGGGGTCGGACATCTTGTGGAAGTCGATCACGGAACTGACCGAGATCCGTCCGGAGTTCGTGTCGGTGACGTATGGCGCCAGCGGGTCTACGCGCGACAGGACGCTGGCCGTGACGCGTGCGATCCAGGCAGACACACCCTTCACGGCCATGGGGCACCTCACCTGCGTCAGTCAGTCCCGGGAGGAGTTGGCCGCAGCCGTTGACGGTTACGCCGAGGCGGGCATCACGAATGTCCTCGCGGTGCGTGGGGATCCTGCCGGTGGGCCGACTGCGCCGTGGGTCACGCATCCCGACGGTCTGGAAAACGCCACAGACCTGGTCCGGTTCGTCAAGGACCACGGCGACTTCTGCGTGGGCGTCGCGGCGTTCCCTGACGCGCACCCCGAGCGTCGTGACCCGGACCTTGATGCGCGACTGCTGCTCGCCAAGCAGGAGGCGGGGGCCGAGTTCGCCATCACACAGTTGTTCTTCAGCGCGGCACGCTACGTCGAGATGGTCGAGCGTGTACGGGCCATCGGCTGCACCTTGCCCATCGTCCCCGGCATCATGCCGGTCACCAATGTCCGACAGATTCAGCGGTTCGCCGACCTGTCAGGTGCAGATCTTCCTGCGCACTTGGTCGCCAGGCTCACGGCGGTCGCCGACGATCCCAACGCCGTGCGCGCGGAAGGAATCGAGGTTGCGACTCAACTCAGCATCGACCTGCTCGCCGCCGGTGCGCCCGGGCTGCACTTCTTTACGCAGAACCGTTCCCGGGCGACTCGAGAGATCGTCGCCAAGATCCCGCCCGACCGATGTCGAGGGTGACCAGCAGCTGGGTGGGTCGCGTGAGCGCCACGTAGAGCACCCGCACGCCACCCGGTGACTCGCTGATTACCTCGTCGGGGGATACGACCAGCACGCCGTCGTACTCGAGGCCTTTGGCCTCCAGGGGCGTCACGACCACCACCCGATCCCCGAGAGCCGCCGTCCGTTCGGCGGCGAGGCGGCGGACCGTTGCCAGTCGGCTCGGCGGCACGATGACGCCGACAGTGCCCTCGACCGCTGCGGCGATTTCGCCGATCTGCGCGACGACATCATCTCGCCAGTCACCGGCCGGGGAGATGAGCAGCTGGGGAAACAGCCCGGTGCGGCGGATGGCCGTGGGGAGTTGAGCCTCGGGGTACGCCGCGCGGACGACTTTCGCCGCGAGATTGAACACCTCGGCGGGGGAGCGGTAGTTGGTTGTCAGGGAGAAGTCGCGCCGAGGAGCGCTCCCCACCAACTGCTCGCGGGCCCGGGCGGCCTCGTGCGCATCGGGCCAGGAGCTTTGTGCCTCGTCGCCGACGATCGTCCAGCTCGCGCGCCCGCCCCGACGCCGCAGCATCCTCCACTGCATGGGCGTGATGTCCTGCGCCTCGTCGACGAGCACATGCGCATACGTCTCGTACGGCTCCTCGTCCAGACTGGTCGCGGACTCACGGCGCGTGAGCTTGTCTGCCGTCGTCACGATCGCATGCTCGTTGGCCAGGCGATCCAAGAAGAGGGCCGGTTCCTCCTCCGGCACGGGACCGAGGATGTCGGCGAGTTCGTCCAACAGGGCGGTGTCCGCCACAGTCCAGTCGTGATCCAACGGGTTGCCCACGGGCGCGTAGCTGTCGCGAAGGGCCGACACCTGCGCGGATGAGAGGATGCCGTCCAACACCTTGTGCGCGTACTCGCGATCTCGCAAGCGAGCCAGCACCTGACGAGGCTCCAGGGTGGGCCACCAACCCAACAGTGCGGTCGAGAATCGCTCCGAGTCGATGAGATCGGTGAACTCCTCGAGCGTCAGCTCCAGTTCTGGTGGCACGAGGGTGAACAGGGCGTGGACGACAGCCGTTCGAGCTGCGGCGAATCCCTGGTTGTTGCGGTGCTTTGCGAGCACCGAAGTGCGGATCTTGGCCAACTTGTCGGGCGACAGCGTCAGCACCTCGCCCCGCACCGTGACACGAATCGGTGACGGCTCGGACGGGTCGGTGGCGGCGATTGCCCTCAGCGCCCGCACCATCCGCAGACTGCCCTTGACGGCTGCAGCGGACGGCGAATCCACGCGCACTGCCCGCACGTCAACCACATCACTCGCGACCGCACCCACTGAGCGCAGAGTCACGGAGTCCTCTCCCAGCGAGGGAAGGACGCGGTCGATGTAGTTCATGAAGACGGGGCTGGGACCGACGACGAGGATGCCTCCTCGCTCGAACCGGGCCCGGTTCGAGTACAGCAGGTACGCCACGCGATGGAGAGCGACGACCGTCTTGCCGGTACCGGGGCCACCGGAGATGAACGTGAAGCCCCCATACGGCGCGCGGATCGCGACATCTTGTTCGGCCTGGATCGTCGCCACGATGTCTCGCATCTGGTGGCCTCGAGCCCGCCGCAGGGAGGCCATCAAGGCCCCCTCTCCGATGATCTCCAAGTCGTGATCGCTGCTGGCGTCCAGCAGATCGTCCTCGATTCCGATCACCTTGTCGCCGCGGCAGCGCAGGACCCGCCGGCGCACGATGTCCATGGGGTCGGCGCTCGTGGCGCGGTAGAACGGCTCGGCCGCCCGAGCCCGCCAGTCGATGACCAGGGGCTCGTAGTCGTCGTCGCGCACGCCGATGCGTCCGATGTAGCGACTGTCTCCTTCGGCGTCATCCAGACGCCCGAAGACGAGTCCGTCGTGTTCGGCGTCCAATGTGGCCAGACGCTTGGCGGCCTGGAAGCTGAAGGCGTCGCGCTCGAACAGCGCCGTGCCGTCGCCCTCGCGCATGTAATCGGTGCGATCGGACTGGTACAGGGCTCGACCGTGGTTGGCCACGACACGGGCCGACTGTGTCGCCTGACCCAGGTGCCGGTACACCCGGTCCACGTGGGCCTGTTCCAGAGCAATCTCACGCTCGAGTGCGGTCTCAGTCTCTTGACTCATTCACCATCCCTCACACCGACGAACCAGTGTACGTCAGGGATCTCAGGGTTTCCGTGGTGGCGCGGCCCGACGGCGAGCCGTCATGCCTGACCAGGTGGACCGGCCGGAGGGGGTCGACGACGCCGGTGGACCCTGGGGCGGTAGGCCTTGTTCGCCGGGCGGACGTCCTCACCGGTGAGGGACTCATGCACGTCGTAGACCGCGAGCGCGGCGCTCAGTAACTGCGCCCACGGCTCGTTACCGCCAGGCGCCGCCGTCGTGGCCGACCACCAACCGTCTGGTCGCCGAACAGGCGGGCGACGGTGCCACGACCGCGCCCCTTCCCATCGGGCACCCGTCGCGGGGTCCGCCGTCGCGCGGGCGAAGTCGTGCGTGATTTCTTCAGCCGTCCCATCGGACACCACGGTGAAGGTCACGCGGGGGCCGTCAGACGAGTGCGTGATCGCCTCCTCGATACCGCGCCCAGCGGAAGGCGTGGTCCGGCGGCTGATGTGTGGCGACAGCGCCGGCCGCAAGGCAGCGAACCACTTCTGCGGCAACCCGATCGGCGGCGAGTGCCAGGGGTGAGGCGTCGCGACGACCGCCGAAGCCGGCAGTGAACCGGTGGGGACAGCCACGCCCTCGGGCAGCCGCCCAATCGCACTCGTCGCCGTGCATATCTCCACACCGCGGGCTGTGGCTCGGGCCGCGAGCAGGTCCGCGAGATCCACGGCCGGGCGAGGACTGCCGTCGGTCGTCGCCAGGTGCCACCTGCCGAAGCTGCGCTCCACTGCCAACCTCGCCGCCACGAAGGCCGGGGTCCGTGTTGGGCGCGACCCGATTCGCCAGGCCGTCGCCTCCACGATGTGCGCCAGTGGCGTCGGAAGTGACCGAGCGAGGTCGGCGACTGACATGGACCACAAAAGACTGTCACGCTGTGCCCGCGGCGCCCGTCGCGGGGGCAGCGGCGCCTCGAGTCCCAGTTGCCGCACGGCGAGCCAAGTCGGGTCGAGGCTGTCCAGGAGATCCCTCCATGCCACCGCTGCACGGGGACCCAGTTGGTCCAGCACCATCTCGTACTGTTCACCGCGGCCCGTCGGCATGTGCAGGCTGGTGCCGTCCGGAAAGTGGTGGATCGCCGGAGGCGCGGGGACCATGGTCAGCCCGCGGGCAGCCAACTCGAGGTCCAAGGTCTTGCCGGTCTTGCGAAAGGCATCCCGCCACGCCGCGGGCAGGGTCAGCACGGGAGACGCGGACTCGGGGCGCTCGCCCCAGCGTCCCCCGAGGGTTGCCGACTCTTCGAGGACGGTGACGCCGTGTCCGAGAGCCGCCAGGCGGGCGGCGGCTGCCAGTCCCGACAGTCCACCACCGACGACGACGACTCCCGCTGGATCGGACATGCAGGCAGGCTAACGGGACCTCTACGGTGTCCCCAAGACACGGCGACGCCGAGCCGTTGTGCTTCATTGGGTTTGCGCCCGCACCTTTGTTGAAGACGGGTGCGCAACACCAGGGAACGACCTACTGTTGGGGGGAAAAGCAACCGGTGGGCTACCGGTGAAAGAAGGGGAGTCATTGTGGACCAAACCAACCGCTACGTCGACTTGACCCTCAGTGAGGACGAACTCATTGCGGGTGGCGACCACATTCTGTGCGCCTACAAGATGAAGCCGAAGGCGGGCGTCGGTTACCTGGAGGCTGCTGCGCACTTTGCTGCCGAGTCGTCGACGGGCACGAACGTGGAGGTGTCCACGACCGACGATTTCACCAAGACGGTGGATGCCCTGGTGTACCAGGTTGACGAGGCCACCGAGGAGATGCGCATCGCGTACCCGCTGGCCCTTTTCGACCGGAACATCATCGATGGCCGGATGATGATGGTGTCGTTCCTGACCCTCACCATCGGAAACAACCAGGGCATGGGCGATATCGCCCACTCGAAGATGTACGACTTCTACGTGCCCCGTCGCGTCATCGAGTTGTTCGATGGCCCCGCGATGAACATCCGTGAACTGTGGCGGATTCTCGGTCGTCCGGTCGAGGACGGTGGGTACATCGCCGGAACGATCATCAAGCCGAAGCTCGGTCTGCGGCCGAAGCAGTTCGCCGATGCGGCCTACGCCTTCTGGCTGGGCGGTGACTTCATCAAGAACGACGAGCCGCAGGGCAACCAGCCCTTCGCGCCGCTGAAGGACACCATTCCTTTGGTCTACGACTCGATGAAGCGCGCGATGGACGAGACCGGTGAGGCGAAGCTGTTCTCGGCCAACATCACCGCCGACGACCACGCCGAGATGATCGCCCGTGGCGAGTTCATCTTGTCGACCTTCGGCCCCGATGCCGACAAGGTCGCGTTCCTCGTTGACGGCTACGTCGGCGGACCTGGCATGGTCACGACGGCTCGTCGCTACTTCTCGCGGCAGTTCCTCCACTACCACCGCGCCGGGCACGGCGCCGTGACGTCGCCGAACTCCAACCGTGGCTACACGGCCTACGTGTTGGCGAAGATGTCCCGCCTGCAGGGCGCTTCGGGCATCCATACCGGCACCATGGGCTACGGCAAGATGGAAGGCGGACGCGATGATCGCGCCATCGCCTACATCATCGAGCGCGAGGAATACCAGGGGCCTGCGTACTTCCAGAAGTGGTACGGGATGAAGGCCACCACGCCGATCATCTCCGGCGGCATGAACGCTTTGCGCCTGCCCGGATTCTTCGAGAACCTCGGACACGCGAATGTGATCAACACCGCCGGTGGCGGTTCCTACGGCCACATCGACGGCCCGGCCGCCGGTGGACAGTCGCTGCGGCAGGCACACGATTGCTGGGAGGCCGGTGCCGATCCGATCGAGTGGGCCAAGACGCACCGCGAGTTCGCCCGGGCATTCGAGTCGTTCCCGAATGACGCCGATTCGATCTTCCCCGGATGGCGCGAGCAACTGCTCTGAGTCTGAGCAATCGGCCCGGTCTTGCGGGCGGCCCCAGTTGGCCGCCCGCAAGACCGGGCCTTTGTGCGCCACGACGTATCGAAGACTGCGTGGCGTTGCCTGTTTCTCGTCACCCAGTGGTAGGAATCGGTGGACTCGCTCGTGGCGCCGGTCCTCGACCGGACCGTCCCGACTAAGGTCAACATCAGCAACAAACCAGTGTGCAGGCGGAAGCCGGTGAGAATCCGGCGCTGACGCGCAACCGTGATCCGGTCTCGGCCGGAAAGTCGGAATGCCGGGCACAGTGGTCGACCAACAATCCGCTGTCGCGTTCGTTCGGACGACATGAGAGTCCGTTCAGCAGCGAAAGGACGAAAATGACCGCCAACCCCCCGTGTCCGTCACCCCACGCAACGACACAGCCTCCCTTCCGCCTCGACGATCTGGTACATCGGTGGCTCGCCGCTCGATCTTGCACGGTCGCGGCGAAAACCCTGCGAGTCGATCGGGACCTGTTGAGATTGATCCCGTCCACGTACATGTCGCGTGCACCGCAGTCCATCGACGCCGCCGACATCGACGACATTCTTTCGACCATGCGTGACCGGAACCTGTCCGAGCCCTCGATCCGCCGACACCGGGCGAGCCTGTCGCAGTTGTTTTCCTGGTCGGTCGGCACCGGTGTCTTGTCCATCTCGCCGGTCACTTCCACCACTGTGGTAGCAAAGAGCGGGCCGACCGAGATTCGGCCTTTCAGCGGAGAGGAACTCGAATCGGCCTGGCGGCAGTGGCGTGAGCACGACGACGTGCTCGCCGACGTCATGTTGGTGCTTGCCCGGACAGGTGTGCGCTGGAGTGAGGCGCGGGTCTTGACCGTCGCCGACATCGAAGACGGTGCCATCACCGTCGACAAGGCGGCCAGCGAGGGTGGGGGTCCGCGCCGACTGGCATCCGCGCAGCAGCGGCGGGTCCACATCGCCTCCCGGGTGGTGGGCATCGTGACCCGTCTGGCGGCCGAGCGTGAGCGCGGAGACCTTCTCTTGACGACCAGCCGGGGGGCGCAGCTGCACCGCTCTGCCGTCATGCGTGCTTTGGCGTGGCCCGAAACGGGTCGCGGTCGTCGCCTCCATGATCTGCGACACACCGCGGCTCGGCTGTGGCTGGCGGAGGGGGTCGACCCCGCGACGGTGCGGTCGTGGATGGGCCACACCCGCGTGGCCGACGAGCAGCTCGCCAGCTGACACGGCGATCACCGCGGGTCCGGACGCGAACGGGGCGCCGAGAGAAGTCTCGACGCCCCACGCTCGGGTTGGTCAGCGGACGTTCAGCCCGCCGACCAGGACGCAGCGACGCCTACGGCAGAAGTGCCGGGCCGAGGTCAGACCCTCACCGGTCGGACCGGCGATCGTGAAGGTCGTGTAACCCTCCCCGCCGATCCCGAGCCCTGCATAGGACGGTCCGTTCTTCACGAAGACGGTGGTCTGAAGCAGTCGAGCCGCCTTGGTCAGGGCATTCACGTTCGCCGAGTGCATCATCGCCGAGTGCCGATTGCCGTGTTCGAGCTTGATCGCGACGGCGATCGCTTCGTCGACGTCCTTGACGCGCACGACGCCGAGTACCGGCATCATCAACTCGGTGACGACGAAGGGGTGATCCCGAGGTACATCGGCGATCACGAGGCGCGTACCGACGGGGGCCTGCACGCCGACGGCAGCCAGGATCTGCGCGGCGGGTTTGCCCACCCAATCGGTCACCGGGTGGCGTCCGTTCACCAGTAGTGCCACAAGCTTGTCGATGATCGCCTGATCGGTGACCTGGTAGGCACCGTGCTTGACCATCTCGAACATCAACAGATCGGCGATGCAGTCGACGGCGACGAGTTCCTTCTCGGACGTGCACGGAAGGTTGTTGTCGAAGCTGGAACCGTTGACGATGTGTTCGGCGGCCTTCTCGATGTCCGCCGTCTCGTCGACGATCACCGGGGGATTTCCAGCACCGGCACCGATGGCCTTCTTGCCGCTCGACAGGACGGCCTTCACGATGCCCGGGCCGCCGGTGGCGACGAGCATCCGCACCTGCGGGTGCGCGATCATCGCGTTGGTGTTCTCGATGGACGGCTTCGACACCGTCACGATGAGGTTGCGTGGTGCCCCCGCCGCGACGAGGCCCTTGTTGAGCTTGTCGACCAGCCAGTGGGTGAGGTTCGTTGCGCGAGGGTGTGGGCTGAAGACAACGGCATTGCCTGCGGCCAGCATGCCGATCGAGTTGCAGACGACCGTTTCGGTCGGGTTGGTCGTGGGAGTGATCGCACCGATGACGCCGTACGGGGAGACCTCGACGGTCGTCAGGCCGTCGTCGCCCGACCATGCCTCGGTGACGATGTCCTCCGTCCCGGGGGTGAACAACGCCGCCGCGCGATTCTTCGCGATCTTGTCGGTGACGTTACCCATGCCGGTGGCCGACACGGCCTCGGCCGCCATGTACTCCAGGTGCTCCGGAACGGTGGCGATGTCGCGAATGACCTGCACAAACCGCGCACGGTCCCGCATCGAGTAGCCGAGGTACTGCGCCGATGCGGCGGCGGCTGCTTCGACGGCGGCGTCCATGTCGTCGAAAACTCCGTCGAATCCCGTCGTGGACGAGGATCCGGCGGTACCTTGTGTGACCTCGCGGACGACCTCGCGGACCACCTGCTGGATGAGTTCTGGTGTGATCGTCATTGACGTGTCCTTTGATCGGCTGCCTGCAGTGCGTGGGTGACGATGGCGACGTCCTCGGCGACGGTGCCGCCGGAGACGCCGAGTCCACCGGCGATCGTGCCGTTGACGAACACGGGAATGCCCCCACCGAAGACGACCACGCGTCCGTCGTTGGTGTTTTGGATGCCGTGCAGGTCGCCACTCGGAGTAGAGAGATCCTTGAGTGTGGCCGTCGGCAACTTGAAGGCAGCCGACGTGAATGCCTTGTTGATGGCGATGTCCAAGCTGCCGAGCAGCGAATCGGCCATGCGGTGAAGCAGCATGAGGTTTCCGCCGTCGTCCACGGCCGCGAACACGATGGGCACCCCCATGTCGGCCGCCTTCGCCTCGGCGGCCTCCGACATCGCCTTGACCGTCTCGAGGTCGTATCGGGCCAGGGATCCATCGGCGTTCGCAGCGGGTCGGGACTCTGCCAGCTTGCGTGCGACGATGTCGCGCACCAGCTTCTCGATCCGCTTGGCGTCGTGTCGATGCTCAGTCAGTCGAGCCAGCGCATACAAGGTGTCGGACAGGCGGTTGACGTACTTGATGAGGTCGGGGCGCACGGTGTGCGTCTCTGCCATCGTCAACATGCGTCGCTCGGCCCGCCGCACGACGGTGCGCGCCCGGTGGAGGGCGGCCGATTGTGGGTCACGGCCCGGGACCACGAACGAGCGTTGCGGGCCGGTGACCGCAAGGCACATGTCGATCAGCGATTCGAGACCTGCGATGTCTTCGGCGTTGATCGTGTTGTCGAGGATCGCTCGGCCCTTGTCGTCGCTGGCCAGCTCGGCCGCGAGGACGAACAGGCGCTGCTGGATGTCGTGCAGGGTCGACTTCATCGTCGGGTCGATCGCGTTGGCTTTCGCCTCACCGATGGAGGCATTGGCCTCGTCGACCGTCCCGTACGCCTCGACGGCTGGGTCCTGTTTGAGGACGCGCGAACCGCCGAACAGGCCGGTCTGGCCCTTGTCCCCGGTGCGCGTGTACACGTTCGGCATGGTCAGGAGGCCCCGATCTCCACCGTGTCGACGATTCCCACGATGATCGCGTCAATCGGTGCATCCGGCCGCGCCAGTGCGTGGCGGGCGGAGCTCCCCTTGGTGACGATGACGACCTCGCCGATGCCGGCCCCGACCGAGTCCACCGCGACCTCCGGCATGCCGATGTACGCCTCGTCGGTTCCGAGGCGATGAACGACGAGGAGCTTGAAACCGACGAGCCGATCGTCCTTGCTCGTCGAGACGACAGTTCCTCGAACCTTTGCGATGTACACCTCACGCCTCCCTGATGATGCGTATGGAGCGGCTGGCTGCGAGGTCCCGCGCCATCGCGGTGACCTTCGCCCGTGGACCGATGCGCAATTCGACGCCGTCGGCGACCCGCGCGATGACCGCCTGGCTGATGAGTGGTTGCCCGCATGGCACGACACCGGATGACGCGTCGGCTCCGGCGGGGCGCGGGGCGGTGGCGGAGGGTTGCGCGTCGGCGACTGGCGTGAGGCGGGCGATGATCTCTTGCGGAGCGAGTCCGAAGGCGGCCACGAGTGGGGCGCGCTGTGCGCTCTCACGGCGTTGCCAAGCGGCCAGCGCTGTGCGCGACAAAGCTGGCGCGGCGGCGAGCCGCACGCCGAACGAGTCCAGCGCGGCGAGATTGTTGCGCAGCATGTCCGCGTAGGACTCCGGCATGTTGGGGAACCAGGACTTCTTTTCGGCCCCGTCCGGACCGCATGCGCTGTGGGACGCCACGACGAGTCGATTCGTCATGATGAACTCGCT
>RRZU011895118.1_pt1 | contig 24431 bp, 21 predicted proteins | sample 2165561 | NCBI WGS metagenome assembly RRZU01 (sample SAMN10456909, study PRJNA506462) | wastewater metagenome | isolation source: wastewater sludge | place: USA: Moscow, Idaho | reverse complement strand
TGACGTGCTTTAACTGGCCTTCAAAGAAGATGTTATTCCCGCCCACATTAAGCATAAATTCTTTTTTGTCCTTGCACCTGTCATTGTCTTTGCCATAGCGATCATCTCTTTTGGAGCAGTTCCTTTTGCAGACACTTTAGTCTTGGGTGGGAAAGATTATCTGATGCAGGGAATCCCAACTGATTTGGGAATATTGTGGTTTTTGGCAATCGTTGGTTTTGGTGTCTATGGCATCATCCTCGCCGGCTGGTCTTCGCACAATAAGTATGGCATGTTGGGCGGCCTGCGTGCTGCGTCACAGGTAATCAGCTATGAAATACCCATGGGACTAGCCATAATCAGCCTACTCATGGTATACGGCACGGTTAACCTGACAGAAATGGCCCAGTTCCAAGGGAAGCTACTTTTCGGTTTTATCCCTATGTGGGGCATTATCCTACAGCCCTTGGGTGCTATCATCTTTATTATAGCAGCCTTTGCTGAAGCCAACCGAGTTCCCTTTGACCTGGTTGAGGGGGAAAGCGAAATTGTAGCTGGCTACCATGTGGAATACAGCGGTATGAAATTTGCCATGTTCTTCATGGGTGAATATGTGGCTATGTTTACCTCAAGTGCCATTATCGTCACCCTCTATTTTGGTGGATTTCAGATACCTTGGTTTACAACCGAAACAATGGTTGAAAATGCCAGGGCAATAGTTCTTATGTTGATGTTTTTGGTTCCACTTTTAGCCTATCTAGTGGCTGGTTGGATAAGTAAAAACAACAGAAGCCACTATCCTAGGGAAAATGATCCACGTGTCTTTGAAGCAACTTGGTATATTCGCATTCTCTGGGCCTTGGTAATTGTGTGTGAGGTGGTACTTATATTCTTCCTTATTGCCGGTGCTGGTGGTGCTGCTGCAAGGGTTTTGGCTGCATGCCTGCAAATAACAGCTTTTCTCGTGAAAGTTACCTTCATGTGTTTTGTTTATGTGTGGGTGCGTTGGACGCTTCCTAGGTTTAGGTATGATCAGTTGCAAAAGCTGGGCTGGCAGGCACTGCTTCCGTTGTCTCTTTTGAATATTTTAGTAACGAGTGCAATCGTTGTTGCATTAGCTTGAGGGAGTTGACATGGGCATTGATGTAAAAACAATTGACCGACAAGGTGGGTCCCCTCAAGAGCGGGTGTACCTAATTGAAGTGTTCAAAGGAATGGCGGTCACCTTTGGTCATTTTATCCGAAACTTTCTAGATAACTCGAAATTATATATCAGGCATTACCCTGAGCAGGAGCCGGAAATTACGGCACGCTGGAGGGGGCGACACCGGCTGACTCAACGTGAAGATGGAACAGTGAAATGTGTAGCTTGTTTCATGTGCCAGACAAACTGCCCGGCCAAGTGTATTATGATCGAGGCAGGTGAGCGCAAGGATGGTGCCACAGAGAAAATGCCAGTTCGATTCAACATTGATTTGCTGGAATGTATCTATTGCGGCTTTTGTGTAGAAGCTTGTCCGGTGGATGCGATTCGTATGGATACTGGCATCTACGCACTGACTGGCACTGATCGTGAGTCATTTGTTATAGGCCTGGATGAACTGTTGCAAAGTGAAAGTAAGTTCAGCGAAGAAGACTATAAAAAAGGGAGCATTTGAACCATGATGGTCGATTTCCTGTTTGCCTGTTTTGCGATAGGCTCTGTCCTTGGTGCAGTGGGGCTGATCTTTTTCCGACACCCAATGAATGGTGCGATGAGCTTCTTGATTACCCTAATTTCTATGGCAGGACTTTATGCCTTGCTCTCAGCGAAGCTCCTTTTTGCGTTGCAGCTGATCGTATATGCCGGCGCAATTATGTCACTTATCGTCTTCATTATTATGTTTCTTAATATACAGACTGAACAGCTACCAAAGGAGAAGAGTAAACTTATTTATTTGGTAGCAGGTGCCGCTGCGGTGAGTCCAATTGCCTTTTTTCTTATTAAGGTAATCAACCGTTTGCCGGATGCCCCAATCGTTTTCTCTAAAGATGGATTTGGCGAGGTAAAAGAGGTAGGTTTGCTCTTTTTTCATAACTGGCTGGTGCCATTTGAAATTGTTTCCATTCTGTTGCTCGTCTCGCTTATTGGCGCGGTCGTGCTTGCTGGGAGAAGGGAGAAAAGTAAATGATTCACGATTATTTGGTACTCAGCGTCATTTTGTTTTGTCTGGGAATAGTTGGTGTCTTTGCGCGCCGGAATGTTTTTACGGTATTTATGTCGATTGAATTGATGCTCAATTCGGCAAACTTAGCTTTCATTGCCTTTGCTCGTCTTAATGGGAGTATGGATGGTCATATCCTTGCTCTGCTAGTAATGGCAGTAGCCGCTGCCGAGGCAGCCTTGGCCCTAGCAATCGTTATCTTGCTGCATAAGCAAACCGGCAAGCTCGATACTAATGTGTTCAGCCTGTTGAGAGGGTAATTTCATGGAACATTCTGCCTTTTACCTGGGTATGATACCGCTTTTTCCCCTTATGGGAGCGGTCTTTATCGGTTTACTCCACGTTTTTACCTGTAAACGTTACAGCCTGCCGCAGGCACTATACGGCCTTCTAGCATGCATAGGACCTGCCATGGCATTTTTTCTGTCGGTCCGGGTTTTTATGGATCTTCGGCACTTGCCTGAGGCAGCACGTTTTATCTCTTACAAAGCCTTTCCTTGGATTAGTGCAGGCGAACTCCACATTGATATGGGATTTTTAGCCGATCCGTTGAGCAGTCTTATGCTCCTTTTTGTCACCTTCATAGGCACCTTGATTCACATATATTCCATAGCCTATATGAGTGGAGATAAAAGCTATGGCAAATTTTTTGCCTATATGAATCTTTTTCTTGGCAGCATGCTCATCCTGGTGCTTGGAGACAGCCCAGTTGTCATGTTTGTCGGTTGGGAAGGAGTTGGGCTCTGTTCGTACCTGCTTATCAGCTATTATAATGAAGATACGTCCAATGTGTTGGCTGGTAATAAGGCCTTTATTGTGAACAGGATCGGGGATCTTGGTTTCTTGCTTGGAATGGGTTTCCTTTTCTGGGCCATTGGTTCCCATGGATTCGACTACCTCTCCTTAAAAGCAAATGCTCACTTACTGAGCCCGCAAGTTGCCTTAGTGGTGTGCTTATTGCTTTTTGTTGGAGCCACTGGAAAATCAGCTCAGATTCCTCTTTATGTGTGGTTACCTGATGCAATGGCTGGCCCTACCCCGGTTTCAGCGCTCATTCATGCTGCGACCATGGTCACTGCTGGTGTGTACATGGTTGCCCGTTTTAGTTTTATTTATGCTGACGTAGCTGTTGCTGGGGCTGTGGTTGCATGGGTTGGCATTCTTACTGCTCTTTTAGCTGCAATTTTTGGCATGTATCAAGATGACATTAAAAAGATTCTGGCCTATTCAACAGTTAGCCAGCTGGGATACATGTTCGCTGGTGTCGGTTTAGCCTCATATTCAGCCGGTATTTTTCATGTCTTTACGCATGCCTTTTTCAAGGCCCTGCTCTTCTTGGGTGCTGGTGCTGTAATATATGCTCTGCACCATGAGCAAAACATCTGGAAGATGGGTGGCTTAAAGAAGAAAATGCCCATCACCTACTTTACCATGGTTATAGGTGCCCTTGCCTTGTCTGGTTGTCCACCTTTCTCTGGTTTTTTCAGTAAGGATGAAATTCTGTACAGTGCATTAGCTAAGGGTCATTATGGGATATGGCTCATTGGCGTCGCGGTTGCTTGCATGACAGCCTACTACACATTTCGTATGATTTTTGTGGTATTTCACGGCACTCCCCGTGACCAACATGCCCATGACCATGCACATGAGGCACCATTCATCATGACTATACCCCTTGTAATACTGGCGATAGGTGCATGTTTTGCTGGTTTCATGAACTTACCAGAGATTTTTGGTGGAGATCAACTTGTCTCACACTGGTTGGCCCCAAGCCTGACTGAACATCATCCACATGCAGGTGTCTTTGTCGAAATTATTGCCATACTAGTGAGCATTGTTGCTTTTGCCATTGGATGCTGGATTGCCTACCGTCGGTTTGGCCATGTAGCAGAGGAGCCTGTATTCAAGGGTTTTGCCAACTTTGCCTATCATAAGTTTTATGTTGATGAGTTGTACAATGCAGTCTTTGTGCAGCCATACAAGAAAATTGGTGTCATTATATCAGAGCAGATTGAGCCGGATGTAGTTGACGCACCAGTAACCGGAATATCCAAGCTGTACATGACTGCAGGAGCTGTTTTTAAGGTTTTTCAAACCGGGTTTGTGCGCTCGTATGCCATTTATATGGTGCTTGGCTTGGGGATCATGAGCCTCATCCTCATGCAAACATTGAACTAATCTAGGTGAAAGAATGTTCCAGCATCTCCTCTCAGTAATGATTTTTTTGCCGATCTTGGCCGGTTTGCTTCTTCTTATGGCGCCGGTAAGCAAAAAATCAGCAAGAATTATTGGCTTTGGTGTCTCACTCGCTGTTCTTGTACTCAGTTTTGATGTGTATACAGCTTTTCAGGCGACAGGTGTTCTGGAAGAAGTAGAAATAATGCGCTGGATACCTTCGTTAGGTATTGCCTATCATGTCGGCGTTGATGGCATTAGCCTTTTTATTGTTATGGCATGTGCTGTGCTTTTGCCCATTGTCTATGTCCTCTTTAAGACTCAGGCAAAGGGCTACTACGCGAACTTACTGATAGTTCAGGGTGCTATGCTGGGTGCTCTTTGCGCTGCAGACATCATTTTATTCTATGTTTTCTGGGAAATTATGCTGTTGCCAATATTCTTTATGCTGGGCCTTTACGGCGGCCAAAAGAGGATTGCTGCAACATTAAAAATTACCTTGTATACGATCGCGGGCTCTCTATTTATGCTGGCATCTCTTATCTATATTGCAACGCAATACCATGCCCAGACAGGTGTGTGGAGTTTTGCCATGAGTGATATAGCGATGCTGGATCTTTCTGGGCAATCTGCTGCAATTGCGCTCTTTGGCCTCATGATAGCCTTTGCCATTAAGATCCCACTTTTTCCGTTCCATACTTGGCTTCCAGACGCCTATACTGAGGCACCAAGTGCAGCAACCTTTGTTCTTTCAGCCATTATGGCTAAAATTGGTGTTTACGGTGTGATACGCTTGGCAGTTCCCGTCTTTGAGCCTGAATTCGCGCGCTATGCGATCTTGTTTGCTTACTCAGGACTCATTGGTATGCTGTATTGTGGCATCGCTGCCATAGCCCAAAAAGATTGCAAACGTCTGGTAGCCTTTTCGTCTGCCTCGCATATGGGCATTATAGCAGTGGGTGTATTCAGTATGAATGTGCAGGCTCTGACCGGAACCGTTTATCAAATAGTTGCCCATGCCACGAGCACTGGTGCATTGTTCCTTTTGCTGGGGCTGATGGAAGAGCGAATGCAGACCCGAAAAATCAGCGAGCTGGGTGGAATTGCTGCAAAGGCACCACTTTTTGCCCTCTTTTTTGCCATTGTCATGCTTGCATCTGTCGGGCTTCCCGGCACAAGTGGGTTTGTCGGAGAATTTTTCATTATCTTAGGTGCTTTGAAGTTTAATATCCTTGTTGGCGTGCTAGCGGGAACTGCTGTTATTGTCGGTGTCTGCTACATGCTCTGGATGTTCCAGCGCGTATTTTTTGAAAAGAGTAATGCCAAGACTGAGCAGTTTAGAGATTTGACCCCGGCAGAAGGTTTTGCTCTTCTGCCCATTATTGTGCTTATTCTGCTCATGGGAATTTACCCGCACCCTTTTCTGCAAAAAATAGAACCGAGCACAGCTAGGCAATTCGCAGTCGCAAAGACAGTCGTTGCCCAGGGCTCTTCTCAAACAACGGCTCTGCCCTCAGAGTTTACCACTGAAAAGAATTAGGCCGAGAGATACACCATGTCGAACGATTTTATGCTACTTCTTCCAGTTATTCTCGTGAGTTTGGGTGCCATTGGCCTGATGTTGCTCTCGACATCTCGCTGTGTGCGGGTCGAGCAGACAGCGTATGGTAGTGTCGCAATTTTAGCTATAGCATTTCTCGTGCAACTAGGCACCTGTGTAGCAGGTACTGTGCCCCTTTTTGACGGAGTCTTCAATGGCATGCTTGCAGTTAGCTCCTTTACGATGGGAACTGGATTGGTCATTCTCGGTTGTGCGATCTTTACGGTCTGCATTTCGCTGAGTTATTTTAAGGAAAATACATTTTCCACCTCGGAATATTATAGTCTTATCCTGTTTGCTACCTCGGGAATGCTACTGCTCACGCTGGCGCGCGAACTTATAACAGCTTTTATTGCTCTGGAGATAATGTCTTTGGCCATCTACATTTTGGTGGGCTACGACCGCGATAATAAGTTGAGCACTGAGGCTGTTCTTAAATATCTCATTCTCGGAGCCTTTGCGGGTGCATTTTTCACCTTTGGAGCGGCCTTTGTTTTTGGCGCAGTTAACAGCACCCAGTTTGCGGTAATAGGGAAATACATTGCTAGCTATGGGTCTCTTCATAACCCAGCGCTTTTAGCAGGTTGTTTTTTTGTTCTGGTTGCCTTTTTATTTAAAGCAGCTGCCTTCCCCTTTCACGCTTGGGTTATAGATGTGTATGATGGTGCTTCAATGCCCATCACCGGTTTTATGGCTACAGCGCTAAAAACAGCCGTTTTTGCCGTTTTTGCAAATTTTCTTTTAGCAGACCCTGGATTACAGGCTGGCTGGATCAAGTTCCTCTTTTACATCGCTATCCTGACCATGTTTGCCGGCAACCTTATAGCTATTGGTCAGAGTTCGCTTAAGCGCATGCTTGCTGCCTCCGGTATAGTTCATTCAGGGTATTTGATCATTGGTCTAGTTGCCTTAACCAATTCGCAGATCCCTGGTAGTGCCATAGCATTTTACCTGGCCGCTTATGCTGCTGGGACTCTGGGTATCTTCAGTGCTCTTTCATATCTAAGTGGCAAAGGAGAAAAGTGGAAGAACTTTGCTGACTTTAAAGGCCTTGCTAAAACTAGACCATATACGGCTTTTGCTATCAGTATCTTCTTGCTTTCCATGGCTGGCATCCCTCCTACGGCTGGTTTTATGGGGAAGTTATATATTATTCTTTCAGCTATCCAGGCAGGGCAGATTGCTCTGGCAGTCTTTGGCATCGTGAGTAGCATCATTGCCATGTGGTATTATTTGCGGTTGATCATCTCCATGTATTTCTATGCACCAGAGCGCTCCTTTGCTGAGCAAGCACCAAGCCGAGTAGGCTCTGTATGCACTTTTGTGCTTGTGCTTTGCGTCTTTGCCATCAGTTTGTATCCCATTACACTCTGAGTTTGATGGGCTTCGATTAGCGAATAAACTTGAGCTAGATTTGTGGTTTGAGATGAAAAAGGGCAACCCATATAGGTTGCCCTTTTTCATCTCACAGAGGAAACAATTCTTATCTTTGGGTTCTCGTCAGGAACATTTAGAGTACCCGCAGTCCTTACAGGTTTCACACCCCTCCTCAAACACTAAACTCCCCGCACATTCAGGGCAGGCCGAGGCAAAACCATGCTGGGTACCGGCCATGAAGGACTTGAGCAGCTTGCTGAGCTGAGCTGGCAGATCAAGGCGATGACCGCTTGAGCGATCGAGTTGTTTAATGATTTCCTCCATGGGAATTTGATAGCGCAGTGCCAGGGAAACAAGGCGGCAGGTTGTGGTCCACATGGTGGATTTATCTTTCAGATCTACGCGGTTATCAAATGGAAATTTGGCAAAAACTTCCATGGGATTTTCATTCTCATCAAAACAGACGATCAGATAAATAGTCTCTTGATTAACATCTTTTAGGCGATACCGTTTGGCATTGAGTACATCAGGAAGTGAGGCCTTGCCATTAGAAGAGACTATGGCTGTTCCAGCTTCAACTGCACTCGTACCCAGATTTAAAACCTGATTGTCACGAGATCCGTCCCGGTAAACGGTAAGTCCCTTGCAACCCAGTTCAAAGCCTAGCATATATGAAGAGTGCACATCTTCTTCGGTGGCATTCTTGGGTAGGTTAATGGTTTTGCTTATGGATGAATCTACTCCGTTTTTTTGCAATGCTCCTTGCATGCGGATATGGTCTTCTGGACTGATGTCCTGCGCTGTCCGAAAAATTTCTTGCCAATGGGTAGGGATTTCCTGATGACCAACAACCGTGCCACTTTCGGCTACTTTTTTCATGAGATGATCAGAATAAAACCCCTTTTTTCTGGCAATTGCCTCAAAAAGTTTATTTACCATCAAAAGGCGATCATTATCCATGACTTGTTTAATCATGACAATGGAGAAATACGGTTCACAACCCGATGCACAATCCGCAATCATTGAAACCGTACCTGTTGGTTGAATGGAGGTCAGGGCTGCATTGCGCCTGGCTGGATATTCATTACAGGTAGTATCAAAAGCTGGAAAGGCTCCTTTCAAGGCGGCCAGCTCTCTGGAAGCATGTTCTGCCTCTTTACGTACAAAAGACATAACTTTGGCTGCCATCTCTCTGCCTTCGGCGCAGGCATAGGGTAGTTCAAGCTGAATGAGCATGTCATGCAACCCCATAATGCCTAGGCCAACCTTCCTGGTCTTTTGGGTCATGCTGGCAATTTCAGGAATTGGGAAACGATTGCAGTCAATCACGTTGTCAAGAAACTGTGTAGCAAGATGAATGGTCTCTGTAAGGCGATCCCAGTCGAGGTCTCCATCTACCACAAACCTGCCTAGGTTAATGGAACCAAGGTTGCAGGATTCATAGGGAAGAAGCCACTGCTCACCACAAGGATTTGTTGCTTCAAAGCTACCTAATTGTGGGGTAGCATTGTCGCGGTTAGCAGCATCAATGAATAAAACGCCTGGTTCGCCATTTTTCCAGGCACGCTCCACAATACGGTTAAACACCTCTTTTGCCGAGAGAGTATCAACAATTTCACCGGATGAGGGGTTGATCAGATCATAATCTTCATCACCTTTCACTGCCTCCATAAAGGCATCGGTAATGGCCACGCTGAAATTAAAATTTGTAAATTTTGTCTGATCTTCCTTGGCGCTGATGAAGGCTACGATGTCAGGGTGATCAACTCGCAAGACGCCCATATTGGCACCTCTTCTTTTACCGCCCTGTTTAATGGTTTCCGTGGCGGCATCAAAGACAGCGGCAAAACTAAGAGGCCCAGAAGCAACCCCTTGGGTCGATTTTACGGCAGCATTTTTAGGTCGCAGGCGGGAGAAAGAATAGCCCGTACCCCCACCAGTTTTATGTACAAGCGCCCCATTGCGAATGGAGGTGAAAATGCCATCCATGGAATCTTCAACCGGTAAGACAAAACAGGCCGACAGCTGGCCAAGGTCAGTACCTGCATTCATGAGACAAGGTGAGTTTGGCAGAAAATCAAGATTGTACATCATATCGAAAAAGCGTTTATGCAGCCCTTCGTAGTGGGGCAAACCCTCATCAACCTTGGCAATTGCCTGGGCAACTCGCAAACACAATGCCTCCCAATTTTCTAAGATATTGCCATTGCTATCTTTGAGATAGTAGCGTCGCTCTAAGACAGTTTCAGCTGTATCTGTGAGTGACTTTTTCTCTACTTTGGCTTGCATCGTTCTGCTCCTTCTTCCTTCGTCTTGCTCTTACATGGAGTTGCGTTTGTCATTTATTTATTTCGTTCTCGCAAGTGGAACCGCAATATGTATACAATGAATGAGAAAAAAAATCTATATGTTGTGTTTTTTCGTAACATCCCTATATTCCAGGATAATATATTTTCATGTCTAAAATGTTGAAAAAAACTGACGGGACAATCTGTCATGAAGATGATGCACGGTTTCCAGTGAGGTGCTCAGCTTACCCGGGCCTCTTGTCAAACTCCCTCTTGTGGTTTGTCAGTTGCGCAAAGCCTGTTGCATAAGTATAATAAATTTCTTTTGTGTGATAGATGCGATTGGCATAGAGAATCTTCATTAAGACCTGTCGTGTTTGCCCGCGCAAATTTACTCAACAAATAATTGTGAAAGGATAAAAATCCCATGTTGAAAAAAATACTTTTTTGCTCTCTTTTTCTTGCTCCCTTTTCCCTGCATGCGGCTGATCAAGCCGATAAATTTACAGCAAGTGGTATTAACTGGACGCAAAAGGCAAACTGGTCGTTGAGCAGTAAACCTGTCTCCATTGCCCAGTCCTTGGATAATAAAAAAGTCTTCATTTTGACCGAAGAACATAAGGTGTTTGTGTATTCGGCTGATGGCCAAAAGTTGGGCGAGATACCGGTGGACGCAGGCACTAATGCCATTGATATTGCCCCCCGGGGAGAGATGCTTTATTTGATTAACAATCAAACTAACGAGTATAAGGCCTATGATGTCAGTTTTAACCAGGTAATAGATGTAACCGGTGCGCCAATCTTGGGCAATCCTGATGCGCCGGTCACCATTGTCGAGTTTTCTGACTTTCAATGCCCCTTCTGCAGCAAGGTCAAACCTGCTCTTGATGAGGTATTAAAAGAGCACCCGGATACGGTTCGCATTATCTACAAGCACCTTCCTTTGGTGCGGATTCATCCCATGGCTGAGCCCGCTGCCCGTGCCGCTATTGCAGCACAAAAACAAGGCAGATTCTGGCAAATGCACGATGCTTTGTTTAATCTTGGAGAAGAGGGCTGGGGACAAGCAAATGTTATAGAAGAAGTTGCTCAAAACATTGGTCTTAATATGACGCAATTCAAGGTCGATTGGGACAGCGAAGAAACGCGGATGAAGCTGGCAAAAGATATGATGGACGCCCAAAATGCTGATGTCATGGCGACTCCGTCTTTATTTGTCAATGGTAAGCCCGTTGAAGACAGGAGCTCCGCTGTTATCAATCAGATGGTTAAGGATGCGCTGACAGGAACCGCTCAACCAGCTGCAAAGGCAGAGCCTGAAAAAGCCAAACAGTAAGAGGGCAGAAGAGCGTTCCAGGTACTTGTGAAGCCATCATCATTAAATACCCACACTAAGCGGGAGCTTGATCTAGGTGATAACGGCCATGCTCAGCAACTTTTTGGAGAGCTGAACCAGCATCTACTTACCATTGAAAAAACGGCCGAGGTAACCATATCTGTGCGGGGGAACCTGCTGCAGATAAGCGGTCGGAAACACGCTGTTGATTTGGCCATCTCCACCCTTGAGCAGTTGGCAGGTCTTGTCCGCAAAGGATTAACCATTTTTGACCAGGATGTTTCCTTTGCGGTTAACATCCTGGCGGCTTCTCCAAAGGCTTCATTGGAGGAGATTTTCCTCGATAAGATCTGCATCACTTCGCGTAAGCGGATCATTTCTCCTAAGTCACTGAATCAAAAACACTATATCGAGGCCATTCGCAGCCATGATATTGTCTTTGGTATTGGCCCTGCCGGAACAGGCAAAACCTACCTCGCCGTGGCCATGGCTGTGGCGAGCCTTGCCCAGGAGAAGGTGGCAAAAATTATTCTAACAAGACCTGCTGTAGAAGCCGGGGAGAAGCTCGGTTTTCTGCCAGGTGACATGGCACAGAAGATTGACCCCTATTTGCGCCCTTTGACTGATGCCATTAACGATATGCTTGGTCAAGAAAGGGCCCTGGAACTGGTTGAACGTGGGGTTATTGAGGTGGCTCCCCTTGCTTTTATGCGCGGGCGCACGCTGAACAACGCCTTTATCATCTTAGACGAGGCGCAAAATACCACCAGGGAACAGATGAAAATGTTCCTTACCCGCATTGGTTTTTATTCCCAAGCGGTGATTACCGGCGACCTGACCCAGATTGACCTGCCGGGTATACATAAGTCAGGTCTACAGCAGGCCCAGAAAATCTTAAAAGATATTGACGGTATCGCGTTTTGCACCTTCACAAGGGCAGATGTGGTGCGGCACCGGTTGGTGCAGGATATTATCGATGCCTACGAAAGATATCAGGAAAAAAAACCTGCGATGCAGGAAAGAGAAGATAAAAAACCGCAGCACTTACACTGATTATGCCAATTTTTTTTGTTGATAATCATGTGGGGAAACCCGGTGCTCCCTGCACGCACTGGCAGCTACTCAAGGGCAGATGTGAATATTTGCTTCGGCTCCTTGGTCTGCAGGTTAAAAATGTGGGTATTGTCTTTGTAGGCGATAATGAGATGCAGGAGTATAACAGGCAATATCGCCATCAGGATAAACCAACAAATGTCCTTGCCTTTCCAGCCTCTTTCCCGGGTGAAATAGCAGATGAATTATCGGATCTGGGAGATATTTTTATCTCCGTGGATACGGCGCTGCGCGAAGCAAAAGGCGCGCATTGCACTTTACATGAGCGGCTGACTAGACTGATTATCCATGGTGTGTTGCATCTGGCTGGATGGGATCACGAACGTTCAGAAGAGGAAGCACTGCGCATGTGGGATGAAGAACAATGTCTTTTTCAGAAGTTGATAGAGAAGAAGGAGAGGAAAATGCCACAGCTTGCCATAAATGTTGATCATGTTGCCACTGTGCGCCAAGCCAGAGGAACGGTGGAGCCTGACCCGGTACTGGCCGCAGGGATTTGCGAGCTGGCGGGAGCGCAGGGGATCGTTGTGCATTTACGGGAAGATCGTCGTCATATCCAAGACAGAGATGTCCTTCTGTTGAGAGAGACGGTGAAAACCAAGTTGAATCTGGAAATGGCTGTTGCCGATGCAATTGTGCAGTTTGCCATGAAAATTAAGCCGGATATGGTAACACTGGTGCCGGAGAAACGCCAGGAGTTGACCACAGAAGGCGGGCTCGATGTGGTAAAAAATCAAAAGAAAATTGGCAAAGTCATCAGCAAAATGAAGGCCGCCGGTATTCCGGTTTCTCTTTTTATCGATGCCGATGCCGTGCAAATTGAGGCGGCAGCGGAAGTTGGTGCCACCTTTGTCGAGTTGCATACGGGCCGTTATTGCGATGCCTTAAGCGAACAGGTACAGGACAGTGAATTTCTGCTTATTCAAAATTCCGTGGAACTAGCCCTGGAATCGGGGCTTCGGGTGAATGCCGGCCATGGGCTGGACTACCGCAACGCGGCCCGCATTGCAGACCTTGTCGGGATTGAAGAACTGAGCATCGGGCATGCTATAATAAGTCGTGCTGTGTTTGTCGGGCTTGATCAGGCTGTGCGAGAAATGCTTCAGCTCATTCGCCAGGCAGCATAAAAATTACATCTCACCCCGTAAGCCACTGATATGCTCATTGGCCCCCATGGCAATAAGTATGTCTCCGGTCATTATGCGCGTTTCCGGGCCAGGATTGAACAACATGGCCCCATCCAGGCGTTTAATGGCTACGATAATCACATCATATTTTTTGCGTATTTTCGATTCAATTAAATTTTTGCCAATAAAGTGGGAGTTTTCGCTGACTGTCAGCTCTTCCATAATCAAATCGAGTTCCCCAGCTCGCATGGTTAGATCAATAAAATCGCTGACCGTTGGCCGGACGATAAGGTGCGCCATGCGGCGTGCACCAATGGCATAGGGCGAAATAATTTTGTTGGCACCTGCCCGTGTCAGCTTAGCCTTGAGACCAGGGGTGCCGCTTGACCTGGTCATAATGAAGATACCGGCATTCAGTCCCCGGGCTGTCATGGTGATAAAGAGGTTGTCGGCATCGGAGGCTACCACGGAAACCAAGCCCTTTGCTCTTTCTATACCTGCCCTTAAGAGTATCTCGTCTTCTTCGGCCTCGCCTTGGATGTATAAATAGCCAAGCTCATCCATGACCATGGCCTCTTCCTGCTTTTTTTCTACCACCAAAAACGAGCGGCCATGCTCCTGCAAGATCCGGCAAATTTCCCGGCCAATGCGGCCAAAGCCGCAAATAATGAAATGCTCACTTAAGCGCTCAATCTTCCTATTCATTTTTCTCCGTTTAAAGTGGCCTCGCAGTTCTCCATCAACCATAATTTCCGTGAGTTTACTAAATGTATAGACTGTAAAACTCACACTGGTGACAACCAGAAAAACGGTAAATACCCGACCAGCAGGATGAATGGGGACAATATCACCGTAGCCAACAGTAAAAACGGTGATGATGGTCAGATAAAGGCCCATCCAGAACCCTGTACCCTCCAAAAACATATAACCCAAGGCCCCGATGAGGAGTAGGGCAAGGAAGATCAGGCCTATCGTGAGTATTTTTCGCATTGCGTAAACAAAAAAGGGGAAAACAGGATGTTGAGGCGCACTATATCATACAGGAAAAAAAAGTGTAGCTTGTTAAGCCTTGCAGTTAAGATTATCCCCATGCACTTGAGCTTTGACAAAGAATGAAGAGCAGAGTATAAGATGGGCGAGCCCGGATGGTGGAACTGGTAGACACAAGGGACTTAAAATCCCTCGGCCGTAAGGCTGTGCGAGTTCGATTCTCGCTCCGGGCACCAAAACATAGTTCAACGCAGTCCGTTGAAGTCCATTAACCCCGTGAATTAACAGAATTTACGGGGTTTTTTCATGCCTTTTGATCCATTTTCGTCCATTCTTGACCATTGACATCCGGGTATTTTACCGGGTACAAAACCGGGTAGGATTAAACACAACCAAATAACCGGTTTGTATATACCCGGTAATAGAGGTAACCTCCTGTGTTAACGGCAATTCAGGTAAGAAACGCGAAGCCCAAAGAAAAGCCCTACAAGCTTACCGATGGCAAGGGCCTCTCCCTCCATGTCGCCACCAGCGGCAAAAAGACGTGGCGCTACCGGTACGAACTGCCACCGGGTACAGAGTCAACTTTTGTTATTGGGGAGTACCCGGTTTTGTCCCTTGAAGATGCCAGGGCGGAAAGAATGGCTTTACGTGAGATGGTCAAGGCAGGTATCAATCCAGCGGGAGCGAGGCGTCAGGAAAAGCAGGCGGTCATTAAAGCCCAAGAGGCAGAAAAGAAGATTGCAGAAAATAACTTTCAGGCTATCGCTCTTGATTGGCACCGGCACCAAAAAGACCGCTGGACGGCGGGCCACGCCGAGGCCGTATTGAAAAGCCTTGAACACTACGCCTTTCCTCCCCTTGGTGACATCCCAGTTGACCGGCTCACCCCGCCAATGGTGTTGGAGGTAATACGAGCAATTGAAACAAAGGGCTCGCTTGAAATGGCCTCTAAAACCTTGCAACGGATCGGGGCTGTTTTTCGTTTCGCCATCCAGACCGGGAGAGCAACCTACAACCCGGCGGCGGATATGCGGGGAGCCCTGAAGGCAAGGAAGGTAGAGCACCGCGCCATGATTCAACCTGACGAATTACCGACCTTCCTTCACGCCCTTGCCGCTGGTGACATCCACAGTACAACCAAGAGCGCAATTTGGTACACTATCTTAACGGCTGCCCGCTCTGGGGAGGTGCGTGGTGCGACCTGGGCAGAAATCGACATTGAAAAAAGGCTGTGGTCTATCCCGGCAGAGCGGATGAAGATGCGCTCAGCGCACACCGTGCCCCTTTCAAGTCAGTCCCTGGCAATCCTCAACCGCATGAAGATCCTCCATGGTGACAGGGGCCTTGTCTTTCCCGGCATCCATAACCCGAAAAAATCCCTTAGTGAGAACACCATGCTCTATGCCCTGTACCGTATCGGCTATCACTCAAAGGCCACCATGCACGGTTTCAGGGCATTATTCAGCACCATAGCAAACGAGGCGGGATTTAACCCGGATGCCATTGAACGGCAGCTTGCCCACCGGGAAAAGAACGCTGTGCGGGCGGCCTATCATCGCAGTGAATACCTTGCCGAGCGTGAAAAGATGATGCAGTGGTGGGCTGAACACCTGCAGCACCAGCAACACGAGACAGAGACAACGATTGTTTCCAAAAGGAATTCGAGTGAAGGGGGTCAAATAAAATGAGTCCAAAAACAAACCATTTTATTTATAAAAATAGTGATCATGAGCTAGAAAGTGGCAATTCCTTCTTGACGGAAGTGCATGGGACGCGCCTGACAGTGATGTCGAAAGGGGTTTTAACTCCACCAAAAACAATCTTGGCCGGGCCTCCTTGGGACAAAGAGCCGTTCCCACATGGCGTTGAAGCGTTGCTGAAAGAGCTTGTGCCCGGCATTAACGATCAGGAGCTTTTTTTATTTTTGAACCAGTGGCGGCGGTACCTTGAAAGTCAAGTTAGGGAAAAAGTATTTCTCGATTTAGCGCGGGAGATTGGTGGGGATATTTTAAAAATTCACGATGCAGCGGAAAGCTTACTGCAAGCTATTGATGATTCATGCAAAGAAGCAATATATTTATTGTTCCAAAAATGCAGAATGTTAAAAGGCACCCCTCCCGAGCCGTATATGCCTGCGCATTTGCCGCAAGAACTTTGCAGACTCATAGTGACGATTTGCGAAGACGATTTTCTGTTTGAATGGGCAAAGGCCGCGAGAGACAAACCAAAAGGTCGAACCCCTATGACGCGCTCGGGCTCCGATATGGAATTTGTCGAAGGCGTCGATTTTTGGCTGGAGGGTGTGTTGAAGAGGCAGCCCAGTTACACAGAATTGCAGCGGGTCATCGATGCTTTTTGTGGCAAAGCAGATGCCATGAAAACATTTGTGCAAAGCCTTATCAGCCTAAACAAAGGACAGCCCTAAAGAAATAAAATGCTGAAATCGTTATATAATAATTATTATTTCACCTTTATTTCCCAACAAAGCAGTCTAATATGCTGCAATTACACGAAATATCATATTATCTTTTTAATTCAAGCCAAGGGAATTATTATTAAATAGCTGATTTTACATTAAAAGTTGACATTATTCTTCAATGCCGTATTTTTTCGTGCAGATAGGTCAGAAACAGTTTTTTTTTGCACTCAGGAGATACGATATGTCGAATCAGGCTCCCCCAGCACTTCAACTTCCATCAACCGGATTCCTTAGAATCAGCCAAATCCTTGGCAACCCGAAGGCCCACCCGGCCAGCCCTCCGATTATCCCAGTTTCGCGGTCGACCTGGTGGGCTGGGGTCAAATCTGGCCTATTTCCTGCCCCGGTCAAGCTTGGCCCCCGGGTTACTGCCTGGAGGGTAGAGGACATCCGCGCCTTGATTGAGTCCAGGGCTGCTACCGCTGAGGAGGCCTAAAACAATGGCATCCATAAACAACAAACCCCTTGTGCCTGACGGGCGGCAATCCGAGGCGCAAGGGGTAGCAACCGAAAGGCGGGAACCCTTCATTAACGAGGAATCTACCCGCTCGCGGGACGACCGTCAACGCTTAAAAAGGGTAGTCGTTGCTTGTGCCGTGAGGGGTATTATTCCGATCACCATGGCCGAGCTCATCCTTCGTCTGGGAGGGCTGACCCATGATTGACGCGCAAGTAATTTCCGACGGTCTGGGCGGAAAACGATCAGGCAAAGGCTTCCTTGCCCCTTGCCCGAGCCATGACGACCACGACCCTTCCCTGTCCATCGCTGACGGCGATAACGGCAAGCCAATCGTCCACTGTCTTGCTGGTTGCAGCCAGGAGGCTGTAATTACCGGCCTGGCTGGCCTAGGTCTATGGCCCGAAACGGACAAGCCCCTTACACCCCAAGAGCTTGAAGCACTGAAGAAAGAGGCAGCTCGACGCAAAGAGGAGCGAGCGGCCAGGAGACGACAGGAGGAAACAGCGGCAGCAGAGAAGGCCCGGGAGCAATGGGAACAAGCCAAGGCGGCAGACTCTGGCCACCCGTATCTTGCAAAAAAGGGTATTCAGGCCCATAGGCTGCGTCAGGAGGCTAACAACCTCCTTGCCCCCATGCGCGATGAATCAGGCCAGGTATGGGCCCTGCAAGCAATTGCTCCAGATGGAAGCAAGCTGTTTAGCCCTCCCGGGTGCAGAACAAAGGGGCTCTACTTCTCCATAGGGAGCCCCGGAGCCAAGTTGCCCATTTGCATCGTGGAGGGTTTTGCCACTGGTGCGGCCATCTATGAAGCAACCGGCTATCCGGTGGCCATTGCCTTTACAGCCGGAAACCTGGAAGCGGTTGCCAGGAGCCTTAAAACAAAATTGCCAAAGAACAACCTGGTGCTCTGTGCTGACGATGACTTGAAACCGGGCACTGACCAGAACCCCGGCATTGAAGCGGCCATAAGGGCAGCCCAAGCTGTCGGTGGCAAGGTGGCGTATCCTGGTATGGGAAAGAAGGCTGATTTTTGGGATCTGTGGCACGAAAAAGGGAGTGATGCCGTAAGGGATGCAATTGAGGAGGCGCAGGCAAATATCAAGCAATATGGCTGCACCAGGGCCGTAACAATTGATGAATTCCTCTCCCTTGAATTTCCGCCACGAGACAACCTTCTCTCTCCTTGGCTGCCTGCACAAGGTCTGACAATGGTGTATGCCATGCGAGGCATAGGCAAGACCTTCTTTGCGCTTGGGGTAGCATACGCCGTTGCCACTGGCAACGAATTTCTTGGCTGGAAGGCAGAGCACCCTGCAGGCGTCCTGTACATTGATGGAGAGATGCCCGCTGCGGTTATGCAGAAGAGATTAAGCGACATAGTCGCAAGTAACGACCTGGAGCCCGTAGCACCATTTGTTCTTCTGACGCCGGACTTACAAGCAGAGGGAATGCCGCACATAGACACGCCGGAGGGACAAGAAGCAATCAATGCCATCTTAACTGACGAGATAAAGCTTATTATCATAGATAACATTTCAACCCTGACCAGGACGAAAGAGAATGAGGCGGACAGCTGGACGCCAGTGCAGGAATGGGCGCTTAGGCAAAGGGCTGTCGGGCGTTCTGTTTTATTTGTGCATCATGCCGGAAAAGGTGGGCAGCAACGGGGAACCAGCAGAAGAGAAGACGTCCTTGATACAGTCATTACTCTTAAGCGCCCCGTTGACTACCTCCCCGACCAGGGAGCAGTCTTTGAGATCCACTTCGAGAAGGCCAGGGGGATTTATGGTGATGATGTAGCCGCCCTTGAAGCAAGGCTCGCGACATCGACCGAGGGCCTTTCTATTTGGTGCACCAGGTCAGTAGAGGTCGGAAACTATGAACGAGTTGTCCAACTTCTGAACGAGGGCCTGAAGCAACACGAGATAGCCATTGAACTTGGCATCAACAAGAGCAATGTTTCACGTCATGTGAAGCGGGCAAAAGCCGAGGGATTATGCGTTGCGGGATAAAAAGTTGCGCAGTTGCGCCCCCTAGTAAACGCAACTCGCAACTTTTGCCCAATTTAAGTGCAACCCATTGCGCAACCACTGCGCAACAAGGAGCCTTGAAAGCCCTTGCACGGGCGGTTATAGAGCGCAACGATACACGCAACCCAAGCGCAACACCCGATGAAAAAGTAACGCAACTTTTGCCTCCAGATAACCCCGAAAAGTTGCGCAGTTTTGGAGCGGTTGCGGAAGGCTCTGCATGCCCTTGCGGGTCCAAGCAGTACAGGTCAAAGGCCTTTCTTTGGCGAGACATGAAAGGCGGGCTGCGGCAAGGGTACGAATGTCTGAAGTGCAAAACGAGATACTGTTTTGTTTGAAACAAGGGGATTGAGAAGGGAATATTCCGACACATAAAAAAAGAGGCGATCAAATGGCTCTGATAAAGTGCCTATTTGATGGAACTGTACAGGTACTCCCAGAGTCATGAAATTCTCACGGGCGTCATAACCTCGACGCTTTCGCGCGGGGGAAATTTGTATTTTTGTTACAAATTACACGGTAAAAAAAGCAAGTCAGTAGTCGGAGGTTGCAGGCCAGGTTGCAGGTTGCAACCCTAAAAAAGGTCAGCACTTTTCCGCAAAGGACGGGCGTAATTTCACGCAGAGCTCTTATCCTTACGGGCAGCGCATTAACGCCCTCAAGAATAAGGTCGTTAGAGAAGGCGGAATGCACGCTTACACATCTCGCGGCGTAACTCTGCGCCGTCAGAGGATTTTACTTGCCCTTTTGTCTTCCTCCAACAACAACGGTACCGTTTGTCATTGACTTCTTCTCCTGCCGATGCCATATTAACAACAATCAATTCAATGTATTGATTTAATTTTTTCAGGCAGCAATTCAAAACAATTATCCATTTTTATTTACTTATTCCACGAAGGAGGTACGACATGGCTCTTCCCATCGCCGCCACCCCTGTCTTGGAAGGAAAGTGTGCAGAATCTTTTTTTAAAAAGATTAAAGATGACCTAAGGAACCCGGTACATCTCGCACCTACACCTAATGCAGAGAGGGCGAAGAGTAAAATTGAACAACTCTACAGAGCTGAACAGGAACTGTCTGACAAATAAAGATGGTTACGTTTTATGCCCTGTAGATTTTAAACGTGACGCAGAAATTCTTAAGAATTTTGATTGTGGCAACAGGGATCTTAATGAATTTTTTCAAAAAGACGTGATTGAAAACTGTCGGCATCTCATAAGCCGACCGTATTTCTTCAAGAGGGCCAAATGGGAATTATCGTTCCCCTTGGCCCTTGTTGATTTATGCAACGATTCCGTTAGAAAGGAAGCCAGTAAGCGACAACCTGGCTATGACAGCCTTATTGGGGAAGACTTTGACATTCCCTCTGCTAAGCAATACAGCTTTTTACCAGCAGTTAAAATTACCCGCCTGGGAGTTGCACAACAGATTCAAGGCAATAACATTGGAACTATTCTGCTCAACATGGTGAAAACGCTCTTTGTCACAGAGAATAGAACAGGTTGCATGTTTTTGACGGTGGACGCCTACAACGAAGAAAAGGTACTCAACTTCTATTATCAGAATCAATTCCAGCCTTTTTACGACAAGGACAGAGACAAAAAGACCAGGGCTCTGTTCTTTGACTTAAGACGCCTCGTCCTCCCGTAATTCCAGCAAGCACAGCTCCACATAGCCATTCCCATTATCATCACCAGAGGGGTTACCCTGTCTGCCATCATCTTAAAAAAATCCGGGTCCTTCCCAGGTAAAGTAGTGCGGGTAGATTCGCGATTGCGTTCTGTTTCTATTTACGGGGGCAAAAAATACATTTTACTTTACCGTGTACAACCGGCACACATAAACAATTGATCTGCGCAACGCCAAGCCTTATACTTATAGAAAAGGAGGGCTCTGCCATGGCTACGCTTTATGACTCCTGTTTAAAAGCTCTTGCCGAATACTCGCAGGCGTGCGGTAGGAGGCTTGGTGCGATTGATCATGGATACGACCAAGCGATCGATTGGATAGGTGAGCATCGATTCCGTTCTTTTTGCACGTGTGTTCTTTTTTTCTGCTGGCCAGCAACCGCTGACGCTGGACTGTTTTTGGGACTCACCTGGCCTTTCTTCATGCTGGCGTTTACTTTTACGTTCATCTTCGCTGAAATACCCATTATCCGCCTGCCGTTCGTTATTCTGGTTTTCTGGGGCTATGCATATCTGATACTCAACCAGGTGCATTTCAGGATGCTCTTGCTTTATTGAGGCCATCTCCAAGGCTCAAAAAAGGGCTTACAAAACTTGATGCGTAAAAGTTTGAGGGGCCGCGTGGTAGAAGACCTGGAGGCGCTAGAGATTTACCCACCCCTACCCCGGGGGCATGTTCATATCTGCACAAACCGGGTACAAAACAGGGTATTTTAAAAATAGTATTTATGATAATGTTATGCAATTTGCTGAAATTACTAAACTAATATAACTTAATTTGCCTCCCGCTCCGGCATTTAGCGGTTACAGCTAAATGCCTTTTTTTATACATTTTGACTTTTTGGTCTAAATTTGGTCGGCTTCTTTCAATTAGAAAAGAGAAAACAAGGCAACACTTGCCGATCGTGGACCACTTCCATGGTGAGTGCATTTTGCCTCAGTTGATAGAAGTAGTGCCATACATAAAGAGATAAAGCCTTAAGGAGATCCCATGGCAAAAGAACTGAAAAAGGCGGACGAACTCTCAATCTGGGACGACGCGCAGCAGATGATCGAAAAGGCCCGCCGGGATGGAGTGGAAACCGCCTGGGACCGGTACGAGACCCAGAGCCCGCACTGCACCTTCTGCGAGCTGGGCCTTACCTGCAAGAACTGCAACATGGGGCCGTGCCGGATCAGTCCCAAAGAGGGCGGCAAGATGCAGCGCGGGGTCTGCGGCGCCGACGCCCATGTCATCGTTGCCCGGAACTTTGGCCGCTTTGTCGCCGGTGGCGCGGCTGGCCATTCCGATCATGGCCGCGACCTGATCGAGGTGCTGGAGGCGATAAGCGAGGGGAAGACAACAGATTATCAGATCACCGACGAGGAAAAATTACGGCGTATTGCCACCGAGCTTGGCATTGACTGTGAAGAGCTGGAAACCGCCGAGGTGGCCAAGGCACTGGTTGATGTCTGTTTCAGCGATTTTGGCAGCCGAAAGAAGGAGGTCGGCTTTGTCTGCCGGGTGCCTGAGGTGCGCAGGAACGTCTGGCGCAAACTGGGGATCATGCCGCGCGGGGTTGACCGGGAGATCGCGGAGATGATGCACCGCACCCACATGGGTTGCGATAACGATGCCCCCAATACCCTGCTGCACGCGGCGAGGACGGCGCTGGCCGACGGTTGGGCCGGGTCGATGATCGGTACCGAGCTCTCCGATATCATCTTTGGCGTGCCCACCCCATCCAAATCAAAGGCCAATCTGGCCGTGCTCAAGAAGGATCAGGTCAATATCTTGGTTCATGGGCATAATCCGGTGGTTTCCGAGATGGTGCTGGCCGCGGCCCGAGAGCCGGAAATGGTCGCCAAGGCCAAGGCTGCCGGTGCCGCCGGGATCAATATCGGCGGGCTCTGCTGTACCGGCAATGAACTCCTGATGCGCCAGGGTATTCCCATGGCAGGCAATCACCTAATGACCGAACTGGCTGTGGTCACCGGTGCGGTCGATGCCATGGTGGTCGACTACCAGTGCATCATGCCGAGCCTGGTGCAGACCTCGGCCTGCTATCACACTCGTTTCATCACCACCGCCAACAAGGCCAAGTTCACTGGAGCTACCCATATCGCCTTTGAACACAGTGGCGCCATGAACCAAGCGAGAGAGGTGGTGGAGATCGCTATCGACGCCTTCACCAAGAGGGACATGAATCGGGTAGAGATTCCGGGAACGCCGGTCGACATCACCACCGGCTTTTCCGTGGAGGCCCTGCTCCAGGCCTTGGGCGGCAGTTTGGAGCCGCTTCTTGAGGTGGTCAAGGCGGGCAAGATTCGCGGCTTCTGCGCCATTGTCGGCTGCAACAATCCCCGGATCAAGCATGATTCCGCCAATGTTGGCCTGGCCAAGGCCCTGATAGAAAAAGATATTCTGGTGCTGGTCACCGGCTGTGTCACCACCGCTGCCGGTAAGGCAGGGTTGTTGGTGGAGGAGGGCAGGGCAATGGCCGGTCCCGGCTTGCAGGAGGTCTGCGGCGCCTTGGGTATCCCGCCGGTACTCCACATGGGTTCCTGCGTGGATAATGCCCGCATTATTCAACTCTGCGCGGCAATTGCCGATGCCTTGGGCGTTGATATCGCTGATCTGCCGGTCTGGGGCGCCTCGCCCGAGTGGTATTCGGAGAAGGCGGTCGCCATTGGCCTCTACTGTGTTGCCTCGGGCATTCCGGTGCAGATAGGGACACCACCCCATATTACCGGTTCCTCGGTGGTGACCGATCTTGCCTTGCATGGTCTTGAAGATCTGGTAGGGGCAAGTTTTCTGGTCGAGGCCGACCCGGTCAAGGCGGCTGCGATCATGGATGAGCGGATCAAGGCTAAACGCATCGGACTTGGCCTCAAGCCCTGATTCAGAGTACGCAACGCACTCAGCACGCCTTCAGAGCCCGGCTTGGATCATGTCGGACTCTGAAGGCGTGGGCCACCATAGGAGAGAAGCAGATGAAAATCGCCTTTGCCGGAAAAGGCGGCGTCGGCAAGACCACCCTGGCTGCCTGGACCGCCGACTACCTTGCCCGCCAGGGCAAAAAGGTGTGGCTCATCGATGCGGACACTGCGCTATCTCTGGGACAAGCTGCCGGGCTTTCGCGGGAGCAACTGCCCATTCCGCTTATCCAGCGGCGGGACATCATCGAAGAGCGCATTGGCAGCGGCATTATTCATCTCAATCCGGCGGTCGCCGATCTTCCGGAACAACTTTCCGTGGAAATCCCCGGTGACTCCCCCGGCTCGCAGCATCTGCTGGGCATGGGAACAGTCACCAATGCGGGTGGCGGCTGTGCCTGCGGGGCCAATGCGCTTTTGAAGGCGCTGCTTTCACATATTGTTTTGGAAAGGGACGAGTGGGCGCTGATTGATCTTGAGGCTGGCGTGGAGCATCTCGGCCGGGGCACGGTCGAAGGCGTTGATGGGCTGGTGATTGTTTCCGAGCCAAGCAGACGCGGCCTTGACACGGCAGCATCCATTGCCAAGATCGCCGCCGAACTCAACTTAAACAATCAGGCATTGGTGCTCAACAGGTGCACCGATATGACCAATAATCCGGAGGCC
>RRZU010034589.1_pt1 | contig 24433 bp, 19 predicted proteins | sample 2165561 | NCBI WGS metagenome assembly RRZU01 (sample SAMN10456909, study PRJNA506462) | wastewater metagenome | isolation source: wastewater sludge | place: USA: Moscow, Idaho | reverse complement strand
GCGCTGCAGTTGAGCCCCCAGACGGTGGTCGCCCTCGTCAATAGTCGGCGCTGACAGACCTCTGGGCGTTTAACGTCTCAACCATGATCGTCGAGTACACGCACGCTGCGCGGCAAGCGATCCGGCCGGCTACGCGGGGGCAGCTCCTGCGCAACGGGTGGATCAACAGTGTTCTGGGACTCGGCTCTGTTGCCTGGGCGGCTTTCCTGCTCGTCGACATGGTGACGACCCGCACACTCGACGCCGTGGCGGCAATCTTGTGCCTTGCGCTTCTGGCTGTGGGAGGGGTCCTTGGCACCATGGGGCCGACGGTGATCTCCGGGGCCTGGAGCGTGCGGACCACGGACCCGCCCCCGGGGTACACATATGCCTTCGCGATTGCAGATGGGATAGTTTCGTTTCCCGCGATGGGTCTGCTGACAGCTGAGTCCTGGGCCTTGGCCCAGACGACGGCGTCCGTGACGCGGTCCGCTGACTTCGGAACGGATCAACTGGAGCTCGTGACTCCACAGACGGAGCCCCGCGAATTCCCGTTGGAATCGCTCAAGCTTCCCGTCGGGGAGATCCTCACTTTGATCGAGACTGAGCGGGTCGCACCAGCGGTCACCACTGGCGCGCCGTCGGCCTCGGGAGAAATCGTGGTCGGGTTACAACCGTGGACGCATGAGACGGTGTCTGGAGTCGGTCATTACGCCCGGACCAGGCTCCTTCCGGGGCGGGACCTGCCCAGGCTCGAATCGCGTCGTGACTCGCGGACGTTGGGCTGCTGGATCGGCGCTGGCGGCGCGCTTGTCCTCATCATCGTTGCGGTGTTCGAGCTCAGTCTCCTTGCCGTCGGCGCGGTCGCGGGTACGGTCAGGGTGACCGCTTCTGCCAGTTCGCTGATCGGTGTCGGCGTCGCTGTGCTCATTGGTGCGGCGAACGTTCTGCTTGGTCGAATGAGCCGCGACCGGGCGCTCCAGGAAGACCGCGCCGCGCCTGCAGCGCTGGGCCGGTACGCATTTCGAATCTCGCGGGTCGCCGATATGGACGTCGTTGTCTTCGACGAGGGGTGGGGTCGCGACCCCGAACAGTGGCCGTTGTGGCAGACGACGATTCAGGTGGTTAACGACGGCGAATACGGCGTGGAGCTGCGTTGTCCGGGGCGGACACCGCGGCGGTTCAGCGCTGGCGCATTGCAGTTGAGCCCTCAGCCTGTGGTCGCTCTGGTCAATAGTCGGCGCTGACAAACCTCTGGGACTACCGTCTCCACCATGATCGTCGAGTACAAGGCTGCTGCCCGAACCGGGGCGAGACCGAGCCGCACTCGGCAAGATGGTCGTGATCCAGGGGTCGCCGGGCTCACTTACGCGTTCGCCGTGGCAGACGGGCTCGTGAGCTTTCCTGGCACCGGAGGGACGGCACCCGAGTGTTGGTTGCTCGAGGACACGATGGTCGAGTTGGCGCCGTCCAGGCGATGGCATGTGCCACAGCTGCGACTCACAAACTCGGTCAGCGAGCGGGAGCGCGTCTATGAGCTCGGGTCGCTGAAGCGGTCTGGCCCCGACATCCTCCACCTGGTTGATCGTGAACGCGCCGCCTCGCTCCGGAGCGAACCGCACGCGAGAGGGCGCCGTGCAGGCAGGGGTGACGTGATCATCGAGATGAATCCATGGACCCAGGAGTGCATCGTTGCCGAGCCCTACATCCACCGCCGGATGAGGGGAGCGGCCGCGGCCGCTGCCCTGATGTTCATCGCGGCTGCGGCTTTTACGCTCGTTAACGCCCTGGGCACCGTCACGGGACGAATGAACGTGGGCATCTGGGTGCCCACCCTGTTCGCGGATGTTGTCCTAGTCCTCATTGGGGTGTTGATGCTGCTGGCGGCGCGGTGGGGGCGCGTCGAAATGCAGCGCTGGGAGCGGGCCGCACGCACGTGGGTCGGGGGCGAGCACGCCTTCCGGATCACACGTGACGGGGACGAGGACGTGGTCGCGTTCGATGCCGGTTGGGGACTTGAGGCCGACCGGTGGCCCCTCGCCGAAACGACGATCGAGACGTTCGCGCAGTCCGGCGAAACGGGAGTAGCGCTGCGCGGTCCGGGGCGGACCCCGCGCCGCTTCAGCGCCGGTGCGCTACGGATCAGTCCGAGCCAGGTCGTCGATCTCGTGAACAGTCGGCGGGGGTAGGTCCGCACCCACGCGTACCGCGGCCGCCTGACGGTAAACGCTCCCGTTGCCATCCACGGCTGAAACCAACTTGATTGGCGCCCGTACTCGCCAGGCGAGCACGGCCGGAGCGATCCAGAGCGCCGGTAGATCAGGCAACCTGCGATGCTGGCGCGTTGTACGTCGCGCAGGAGTTGATGTCGGTTGTGCCGAGTCCCTGCTGCACCCAGGCCGACCTGGACGCGGGCGACCCGTGATCACCGTTGGTGGAGCCGAACGCCTTGATCAACTCGGCGTACTGTGTGCGTTCTGCCTGGGTCACACCGTGTGACGTCGCAATGGAATTGGCGAACATTCCCGCGAAACAGTCGGCCTGCAACTCCAGTCTGCGGCTGTATTCCAATGCGGTCTGTGTCCCGGACCCCGCGTCCTCCTCGTAGGCGCCGCTGGAGCGAAGAATGCCGATGGAGTCTTGGAGTAGGTGACCGAACTCATGGGCGATTGTGTAATCAACGTTGGCGCGAGTGCGTTGGTACGAGGGGTACGTGCCTTTCCAATCGTCGATCCCGACGTAGATCTGACCATCGGCGCCGCAATAGGCCGCATTCTCGAGATCGTCAAAGACACCGCACTTGGTTTGGATCGACGATTGGTACACGGTCACCGTGGGGCGGTGAACGCTGAACCCGGCGCTTTCGGCGACCGGCGCCCACACGCGCATGAGGCAAGCAGTCAACGCTTGGTAATAGGTTTGGCGTTCGGAACTCGTCGCTTGGCTGGGGTCGATTGTTCCCGCCTCACACCGCACTGGTGCGGGCGCCGAAAGTGCATACAGCGCGTTGCGCTGTAGGTAGTCATCAGCCTCGTCCCACGTGTCGGGTGCAGGCCCTGCGGGCGGGTTGGGGTCAGGCGCAGGGACGCTGTAATCGTCGTTCTCGTACCCTCCGCTTGGCGTAGTTGGCGTTGACGGAGTGCTTGGCGTCGTGGTCTCTGTGGTGGGAGACGGGGTTGTGGTTGTGGTGGTCTGGCTCTGCGTCGGATTCGCCTCTTCTTGTGACGAATCGGGAGCCAACACGATGACGGCGCCGAGGCCGATCAGCGCGGCCAGTGCGAGCACCCCGATGATGACGATGAACGGCGCCGCCGATCCCGACTGCTGCCGCACGGGATGGGCAACCGGGGCGGGGGGTCGAACAACCTGTTGCGGCGGTCGGGCAACGGGGACCGGCGGTGGCGCCGCGATGGGGGCAGGCGCCGGGGCGCGCGGGGGGACCGGAGGGCGAGGTGGTCCGGGTGTGCGCGGCGGAACCGTGGCCCGAGGCGGTACGACACCGCGCGGCGGTGGCGCAGCTATCGGACGAGGCGCAGGGGCCTGCATCGCGGGACGAGGCCACCCGCCCGCGGGCCAAGGCGTCGTGGGGTGCGGCCCGGGGCGCCCGACCGGTGGCCCGTTCACGGCTCCGCGTGGCGGCGGCATGCGCCTTGGCGGGCCACCGGGTCCTGGCGCTGGTCGTGGCGGCGGATACTGCGACACATCGAATCCTTGGCTAGCTCATCGCGCTCGTTGCGGCCTGAAACCTCAGCGCACCTCTGCGTCAGTCGCCGTGAAGGTGTTGCACGTGCCGACATCGGTCGTGCCCATCCCCTTGGTGCCCCACGCCTTGCGGGTCGCGCCGAGCCCGTGGTTGCCCCAAACGCTCTTGTCACCGCTCAGAACATCGTCACCGAAGTCGTAGTACAACTCGGCGGCCGTCTCGCGATCAGCATTGGTGTAGCCCATGCTCTGCGAGACCGAGCCGATGTACATCCCCGACAGGCAGTCGGCCTGCACTTCAAGGCGGCGGGAGTACACATACGCATCGTGCTCAGGCAGGTCGTACGCCTCGAGCTTCGCCGCAGCGAGAATCTCGGTGCGGCCTTGGATCGCGTGTCCGAACTCGTGGGCGAGGATCACCGTCAAGGGCATCGACGTGCTCCGCAGATCGGCGGGAACAATGTCGAGGACGTTCGTGGCGAAGTACACCTGCTGATCGGCGCTGCAGTAGAACGCGTTGTGGTCGGCCGCCTCACCGCACTTGGTCGTCACCGTGCCGGAGTAGACCGTCACCGTTGGCCGAGGCATCGTGTACCCCGCGTCCTGCACCGTCGTGTCCCAGACGCGCATGAGGCAGGCGGTCATGTTGTTGAGGTATTCCTGGACCTCGGTGTCCGTGGCGGTAGACGGATCGATCTCCCCAATCTCGCAGCGCACCGGCGAGGGAATCTGCTGCGAGTAGAACTCGTTGGACTGCATCACCGTCTCGTACTCGCTCGACGACGGGATCGGAATGGGATCAGGGTTGGTGTCGGCGGGTGGGGGATCGTAGCTCTCGTTCTGGTAGTCGGCCTGGACCGTCCCGTCGCTGGTGAGCCAGACGAACAGAATCCCACCCAGCGCCACGAGGGAAACGGTCACAACGATCGCAAGCACGATCTTGAGCGGGTCGCGCCGCTTCGGTGGTGGTGGCGGGGCGAACTGCGCGTTCGCCCCCAGCATGGCCGGGTACGCCTGCGGGTAGCTCGCTTGGACCGTCGGTTGAATGACGGGCGGCCCCCACGTGTGTTGTGGCGGTTGCTGCGCGCCCCATCCCGGTTGTCCCTGCGGTGCACCCCAGCCGGGCTGCGCGTATTGGGCAGCGCCTTGCCGAGGGGGAGGGTATTGCTGCCCGCCCCAGGCGTTCGGCTGTTGGTAAGGCTGCGGCCCTCGTTGTGGTTGCCCCCACGGCTGCTGAGTCACGGCATCAGGGTAGCCGGGACTGGGTGCGTTCAACGCCACGGGCCCCGTGAGCGGACGGAACCTCGCGGTACTGGCGTGGGATAGAGTCTGCGCTGAACGACAGGCGGCGCGGACTATGCGCCACCGAGTGCCGAGGAGTGCAAATGGTCAGGTCGCCCGGTGTCCGTCGACGCATACAGGCAGCGCTGCTTGTAGCCCTGACCGGGGTGCTGTGGCTCGCGGGAGGAACACCTGCGCAGGCAGCCGATGCGATCGACACCTACACCGCAGTCGTGAAGGTCGAGGCCGACGGCACCTTGCAGGTCACGGCGACCCTGACGGCCGCTGAAGGGTTCCCGGACACACTCACGCAGCGGTTCGCGACCAGCGAGCGCCTCGTGGACAACCATGAGCGCCTGTACGACATCACCGACGTCACCGCGAAGAGCGAGGACGCCGATCTCAAGCCGTCGGTCAAGCGCGACGGCGACTACGAGGTCGTCGAGATCGACTCCGGCGACGCGACGGGTCCCATCACGCTGAGCTACACCGTTGACGGAGCAGCTGAGGGCGAAAGCAATGACACGACCGTCGTCTCGTGGCGCGTCTTGCAGGGACTGTCCGCGTCGGTGCAGAAGGTCGCGATCACCATCGAGGGCGCCGGAGCCGTGATGGAGGTGGCCTGTGTATCCGGGCCTCCCAGCTCACCGAGCACCTGCTCCTCGTTCCAGGGCGGCACGCACGACGCTCCCAACCCGATCTTCAACGACGGACCCCGGGGCGCCGGCGAGATCGTCCAGCCGACCGTCCGCTACCCGACGTCCGAGGTCGCGGCGAACGAGAACATCAAGCAGCTGTGGACTCTGGACCGCGCGTTCGGTGTGGGTTGGCTGCAACTGCTGGCGGTGTTCTTCGTGCTCGTCGTCGGTGGCGGCGTCGTGTACGCCTTGCATCGTCGAATCGGACGTGACATCAACACTGCGCAGGACCCCACTGTCGTCGCATCATTCCGGCCTGTCGGACCGGGGGAAAGCGATTTCGTCGTTGCCGATGGCGTGCGTCCGGGCATGGTCGGCACTCTGCTGGACGAGCGAGTCGACCCGGTCGATGTGACGGCCAGCGTCTTGGACCTTGCCGTCCGGGGACACCTGCACATCACCGAATTACCGCGCGAGTCCGAGTACGCACCGACCGACTGGATGTTCACGCGCAAGGACGGCCCGGACGATCTCAGCCCATACGAGATCTCGCTGTTGGACACGATCGCACCCGTCGACAGCAGGACCCAGGTTTCGACCATGGGCCCGGCGGTCCTCGCCGCTGTGCCTCTCATCCAGTCGGAGCTCTATGACGAGGTCGTCGAACGTGGGTGGTACGCCCAGCGACCCGACGACATTCGCAACAAGTGGGCCCGCATCGCGTGGATCGCGGTCGGCGCGTCCATCGTCGCGACCATCGGCCTCGTGGCGTTCACCACATTCGGCCTTGCCGGACTCGGGTTGATCGCCGTCGCCGTCGGCTTGTTGTTCGTCGCCCGTGAGATGCCGTCACGGACGGCCGCCGGGACGTCGGTCCTCGCCGGACTGCAGGCGTTGCAAGCGGACCTGATGACGCACCCCACGCACGAGGCGCCTCCCGGACGCGAGTACGAACTGTTCTCGCGTGTCCTCCCATACGCGGTGGTGTTGGGTGGGCAGGACCGCTGGTTGGCAGCCATCGTCGAGGCTGATGACGACGTGGGCACCGCCGACCCGACCGATCTGAGTTGGTACCACGCGCCCGACACTTGGCACCTCCAAGACCTGCCGGGGTCCCTGAAGAACTTCCTCACCACCCTGCAAGGCACGTTGTTCAGTCGCTGAGCACGCCTCGGACGCATGCGAAGAGGGGGAGGGAACCGAGTGCGGTTTCCTCCCCCTCTTGCGTTGTGCGTTAAACCTCGAGCCCGGGGTACAGCGGGTTAGCGTCGAGCAGTTCGGCGGCTGCCGCGCGGGTGCGGTCAGCGAGGCCTTCGGTCAGGATCACGTTGGCCTTCGACGGTGCACCGGCGGCCGTCGTCGCGGGCTTGGCGCCCGCCAGCACGTCCGCGATGAGCGCACCGACCCGTTCGAACTCGGGTGCGCCGAAGCCACGGGTCGTGAGCGCCGGGGTGCCGATGCGAACGCCGCTGGTGTACCAAGCGCCGTTGGGGTCACGCGGGACGGAGTTGCGATTGGTCACGATGCCGGAGTCGAGCAGGGCCGTCTCTGCCTGCCGCCCGGTGATGCCGAACGAGCTGACGTCCATGAGCACCAGGTGGTTGTCGGTGCCGTCGGTGACCAGTTTCACCCCGTGCGACTTGAGCGACTCGGCCAACGTCTGCGCGTTGTCTGCGACGGCCTGCGCGTAGGTGCCGAATGCCGGGGTCCTGGCCTCGGCCAGGGCGACCGCCTTCGCGGCCATGACGTGACCGAGCGGACCGCCCAGCACCATTGGGCACCCACGGTCGATGAAGGGGGCGTACTCCTTGGTTGCCAGGAGCATCCCGCCGCGAGGTCCGCGCAGGGACTTGTGCGTCGTGGTCGCGACGATGTCGGCGTAGGGGATCGGGTCCTCCTCGCCCGTGAAGACCTTGCCCGCGACCAAGCCAGCGAAGTGGGCCATGTCGACGAACAAAACCGCACCCACCTCGTCGGCGATCTCGCGCATCTTGGCGAAGTTCACGCGACGCGGGTACGCGGAGTACCCGGCCACCAGGATGAGCGGCTTGAACTCGCGCGCGGCCGCCCGCAGTGCGTCGTAGTCGATCAGGCCCGACTCGGGATCGGTTCCGTAGGAATGCTGCTGGAACATCTTGCCCGAGATGTTGTGGCGGAACCCGTGCGTGAGGTGGCCACCGGCGTCCAGAGACATGCCCATGACTCGCTGCTGTGCGAACGTGGCCCGCAGCTCTTCCCAATCCGCCTCGCTGAGGTCGTTGACCGTCTTGGCGGCGTGCCTCTCGAGGGCTGGTGCCTCGATGTTCTTGGCGAGAATCGCCCAGTAGGCGACGAGATTGGCATCGATGCCGGAGTGCGGCTGCACGTAGGCGTACTCGGCTCCGAACAACTCACGAGCGTGCTCGGCCGCCACCGACTCGACGGTGTCGATGTTCTGGCAACCGGCGTAGAACCGCTTGCCGACCGTACCCTCGGCGTACTTGTCGCTGAGCCAGGTACCCATCGTCATCAAGACGGGCAACGACGCGTAGTTCTCGGACGCGATGAGTTTCAGCGATGCCCGTTGGTCGGCCAGTTCGGCGCGGGTGGCGTCAGCGATCCGCGGTTCCACGGACTCGATGACCGACAGTGCCTGCCGGTAGATGCTTGATTCGGTCGCGGCTAGGTCTGCCACGGTGACCTCCTAGAAATCTTCGCCCCCCAACCTAGTCGAGGAAGGCCCCGTCCCCGATTTGGTTTCGCTCGTGTTTGCCACTTGAGTCCCCCGTACGCCATATGGCGGGCTACCGTGAAAGTGAACCCACTGACAAAGGAGTCGCCATGGGTCAGTACGTTGTGGGCGTCGACAACGGGGGCACGGTCACCAAGGCGTGCGTGTACGACGCAGAGGGAAATCTTCGCGGAGCGGCATCCGTCAAGGTGCCAACGCTGACACCGCACCCGCTCTGGACCGAGCGAGACACGGAGGGGTTGTGGCAGGCGAATGTCGAAGCCATTCGCGGGTGTGTCCTTGATGCCGGCGTCGCCCCTGACGAGGTGGTCGCTGTTGCCGTGACTGGTCACGGCAATGGCATGTACCTGGCTCGCGCCGACGGGTCCGCGCCGTGGAACGGCATCGTGTCCACGGACGCCCGGGCCCAGTCCATCGTCGACGCGTGGCTGGCAAGGCACGACTTCGTCGACCGGGTGCGGCGCAAGACACTGTCGGCTGTATGGGCGGGGCAACCCGTCGCCCTGCTCGCCTGGCTGGACGATCATCATCCAGAGGTGTTCGCCGACACGGACTACGTGTTCATGGCCAAGGACTACATCCGGTACCGCCTCACCGGACAGGCCGCGTTCGAACAGACCGACGCGTCGTTCGTGTCGGTGATGGATGTCACCGTGCGGGCCTACGACCGTGACGTCTTGGACTTCTTCGGTGTCGAGAGGTGGTTCGACAAGCTGCCTCCCCAGGTTGGATCGACCGAAATCGCCGGACGGTTGACCGCCGAGGCCGCTGCGGCCACAGGCCTGCCCGAGGGAACCCCCGTCGCCGGTGGCTGCGCGGACATCGCCGCGTCCGCTTTGGCCAGCGGTGTGGTCAATCCGGACACCCTGGCCGTCGTGACGGGGACGTGGAGCATCAACGAGTTCGTCACGTCGGTGCCCAATCCCGCCTCGGCGCCCTTCATCACCGCGATCTATCCCGTGCCGGGGACGTGGCTGGTTTTGGAGGCGTCCCCGAACGGCGTGTCGAATCTGGAGTGGTACCTGGCCTCGCTGGTCCGTCCGCTGCTGGGGCGGTTCGGTGTTGAGCCAACCGACAGCGAGCTCTTCGCCGCATGCGAGGCGATGATTGGCGAACTCACGCCCACCGTCGACGATCCGTTCTTCGTTCCCTTCATCAACGGAAGCGCGGTCGTGCCCGACGGACGTGCAGCCTTTGTCGGACTGTTGGCCATGCACGACATCCGGCACATGGTGCGCGCGGTCTACGAGGGTGTGATCTTCAGCCACCTGTACGACATCAACAGGCTGCGGGGCTACACGGAGTTGGGGTCTGTCGCGACGCTGACGGGCGGTGCGGCGAACTCGACGATGTGGACGCAGATGTTCGCCGACGCCGTTGGGGATCAGCTACACATCGTTGACGCACCCGAGGCGGGGACCTTGGGCGTGGCGGTCATGGCCGCTGTGGCGGCGGGAATGTGGCCGGACGTGGTGACCGCGGTGAATCGCATGACGCGGTCCCCACGCGCTGTCGTCGATCCGGACCCACAACGGGCCGAACTGTGGGCCCAGCGCTACCAGCGATTCGTGGATTACCTCGACCGGCAGCGGCCCGTCGACGCGTGACGTGCGCCGCCCAGGCGCTATCGGTTAGCCGCGGGTTCGCGCGATCTCGTACAGCGCGATCCCAGCGGCGACCGAGGCGTTGAGAGACTCGACTTCGGACGCGATCGGGATGGAGACGACGGCGTCGCAGTGTTCGCGGACCAGCCGTGACAGGCCGGTGTCTTCAGAGCCGACGACCAGCACGACAGGGTCTGTGACGTCCACTTCCGTCAGGTCGACGTCGGCCTCGCCTGCCAACCCGACGATGGTGAAGCCCGCGCGAGCTGCCTGCTCCAAGAACCGGTTCATGTTCGTGACCCGGGCCACGGGCACCCGTGCGGCCGCGCCAGCCGACGTCTTCCACGCCGCGGCCGTCATCGACGCGGCCCGGCGCTCGGGAATCACGATCCCGTGGGCCCCGAAGGCTGCGGCCGAGCGAATGATGGCCCCGAGGTTGCGGGGATCCGTCACGCCCTCGGCGGCGACGATGAGCGGCGTCTGGTCGGTACCAATGGCGGCATCCAAGACGTCCAGCGCGTCCGCGTACTCGTAGGCGGGCAACTGCACAGCGATGCCCTGATGGACCGCGCCGTGCGTCAAGCGGTCGAGTTCATTGCGGGTCACACTCATGAGCGGGATCGAGCGGGCAGCGGCGGTCTTCATGATCTCCGTCACGCGATCGTCGCGGTCAATGCCGTCGGCGACATGGATCTGCAGCACTGGCATGTCTGCGCGCAAGGCCTCAATCGCGGGGTTCCGCCCGGCGATCCACTGGGGTCCCTGGTTGAGCTGCTTGCGTGGGCGACCCCGGTTGGACTGCTGCGATTCGTCGGTGCGATAGGCCTTGTGATTGGGCCTGTCCTCGGCCTTCGGCGTGGGACCCTTGCCCTTCAAAGAGCGTCGGATTCGTCCACCGGAGCCGGCGGTGTTTCCCTGCCCGACACCCTTGCCGCGCTTGCGGACGGCACCCTTGCGTTGGCTGTTACCCGCCATCAGCGCTCCAAACTCCAGCGAGGACCCTTTGGTGTGTCCTCGATCTTGATTCCCAAGGCCGTGAGTTGGTCTCGGATCGCGTCGGCAGCCACGAAATCCTTGCGTCCTCGCGCCGCCTGGCGCTGCTCCAACAGCGAGGCGACGAGTCCATCGACCACCGGGACGAGGTCAGCGTCGGACGACGATGCGGCTGCCCAGGCTTCGTCGGCCGGGTCGAGTCCGAACACGCCCAACATGCCCCGGACGGCCCCGAGAATGGACGCCACCCGTTCGACATCGCCCTGTTCCAAGGCGACATTTCCCTCGCGGACGTGCTGATAGATGATCGCCATCGCGGCAGGGGTGCCGAGGTCGTCGTCGAGGGCTGCGGCGAACTGCGCGGGGACTGGGGCCGGCTCGACGCTCACAACTTCAGCGGCCCTCTCCAGGAACGAGTCGATGCGCGCCAGCGATGCGGTGGCCTCCTCCAGCGACGTGTCGGACAGTTCCACCGCCGAGCGGTAGTGCGGTGCGGCGAGGTACAGACGGACGGCCCGTGGGGGGAACCGCTTCGTGACCTCGGTGACGCGAGCGGTGTTGCCCAGCGACTTCGACATCTTCTCCCCGGCGGCGGTCACCCAGGCGTTGTGCATCCAGTACTTCGCGAACGGGTATCCGGCCGCCGTCGATTGGGCGAGCTCGTTCTCGTGGTGCGGGAAGCGCAGGTCGATTCCGCCCCCGTGAATGTCGAAGCTCTCACCCAGGTACTTGCCAGCCATCGCCGAGCATTCGAGATGCCAACCCGGGCGTCCGGGCCCCCACGGAGAAGGCCACGACGCGGACGGCGGATCGGTCGGATGAGTCCCCTTCCACAGCGCAAAGTCTCGGGGATCGCGCTTGCCACGCGGATCGGCGTCTGCTGCGGGTTCCATCTCCGTGACCCGCTGACCCGACAGGCGCCCGTAGTCCGGCCAGCTCAACACGTCGAAGTACACGTCTCCGGAGCCGTCGGGGGCCACATAGGCGTGTCCACGTTCGATGAGCCGCTGGGTGAGCGTGATCATCTCAGGGATGTGACCGGTCGCCCGTGGCTCGTACGTTGGGGGGCGGCAACCCAAGGCGGCGTACGCGGCGTGCAGCTCGCGTTCAAAGTGGTACGCGTGGGCCCACCACGGCACCCCCAACGCTGCCGACTTCGCCAAGATCTTGTCGTCGATGTCTGTGATGTTGGCGACGACCGTGACCTCGTAGCCCGAATACGTCAGCCACCTGCGCAAAACGTCGAAGACGACCTCCTTGCGGATGTGACCGAGGTGAGGCGCCGCGTCGACGGTCATCCCACAGTGGTACACGGACACGTGCCCGGGAACGACTGGGATCATCTCGACAACCTCACGTGAGGCGCTGTCGTACAGGTGGAAGGTCACCCGAGAAAGCTTACGGGGTACGGCCTTGCGAAGTCGTCCGTGCTCAGTCGGACGCACCCCCTCGCAGTCGCCGCAAGGTGTCGAGATCCAAGACGTCCGTCCCCACCTCGTCCGCGGGTCCGTCCTCCCACGGGTCGTACGGTGTGTCCTCGGCATCGATGAAGTCCTCCGACGGGTCGAAGGGGTTGACGAGTTCGCGAGAGTCGTCCGACAAGATGAGTTCCATCGCCTCCTCGGAGATGTCCTCGTCGGGGAGTCCGGTCAGCACGTCATCGATGTATCCCCGCACGGCCTCCGTAAGCGGAACCTCACGCTGTTCGCGCTGCGATTGGTACCAGCGGTAGTCCAGAACCTCGTGGTAGATCTGAGCCGGGTCCCGTTTGCCCATGAGGTCTCTCGGGATCGCCTTCACGACAGGTTCGAAACTCGACGCCAGCCACTGGTGGGCGACCACGGCCTCGTCCGTGTCACGCAGCGAATTGCGGGCACGGAATGTGTCCAGGTCATTGAGAAGCCGCCGAGCCTGATTCTCTTCTGTGTCCAGTCCGGTCAACCGCAACAAACGTCGAGAATGATGCCCGGCGTCGACGACCTTGGGCTGGATTCTGATCGTCTTGCCAGACGTGGAAATGTCGAGTTCAGCGACATCGAATCCCAGGGCGTTGAGGCGGCGGACTCGGCCTTCGATGCGGTCCAACTCCCGCTCGGGGAAGATCTCGACGCCGGTCAGCTCGAACCACAACTCGCGGTAGCGCGCCACGATCGTTTCCACGAGTTGCAGCGGATCGAGCGATGGGTCGAGCATTCCGCCCGCCTCGAGGTCACAGAAGTCCCCGAACAGGTTCGTGGACGCGATCGACAGGTCGTGTTCGCGCTGGCCATCGGTGAGGGCTGTGTGCATCTCACCGGTTTCAGCGTCCACGAGATACGCGGCGAACTCCCCGGCGTCGCGGCGAAACAAGATGTTCGACAAGGACACATCGCGCCACAGGAATCCGGTGAGGTGCAAACGGGCCAGCAGCACGACCATGGCGTCGACGAGGCGACTGACAGTGTCCTGCCGCACGCCGATGGAAAACAGTGAGCGGTACGGGAGGGAGAACTGCAGATGCCGCGTGATGAGGACCGACTCGAGCTCGGTGCCGTCCGGGGTCGTGCGTTGGGTCACAACGGCCAGCGGCTCAACGGCCGGGGTACTGAGGCGACTGAGATCTTGGAGGAGGCGGTACTCGTGCAGGGCGACCGGCTCGACGACCTCCTTGGCGGCGTAGACCGATTCTCCGACGCGGATGAAGCGCACGACATGGCGTGACAGGCCTCGCGGGAGCGCGACCAGGTGTTCGGTCGGCCACTCGGCGAGTGGCGTTCCCCATGGCAGGGGAATCAGCCGGGAGTCCGGCCGCGATGACAGAAACCTGGGCACGCCCCAAGTTGTACACCATCGCGTGGCCCGACCAAGGGTCGAGCCCGGGCGAGCCCCTCGAACGAGGGCCACCCGGGCTCACGATGCGCCGGTTCTTCAGCCAATTACAGGCGCTGCTGCGTCCGCTCGCTGAAGACGTGGACGGCCTGCGGGTCGCGGGCGCCCAGGGTCACGATCGATCCGGCACTGGGCAAGTTGCGCGTTGACACACGCGCCACGACCTGATGAGCGCTTGCCTTCTCGTCGGGATCAAGACCTGCCACGGTCCCGTAAAGGTAACCGTCGGCGCCGGTCTCCTCGGTTGCATCGACTTCAAATGTGATGCCATCGGCGGCCAGCGTCAGGTTCTCGGGTCGGATGCCGACGACGAGAGTGCGCTCGTCCCCGGCCTTGGCGAGGGTCTCTCGGGGAACGGGGATGACTGAGTTGCCGATGCGCACACCGCCTTCCTCAATGCGGCCCGACATCAGGTTCATGGCCGGGGATCCGATGAACCCGGCGACGAACAGGTTCTGCGGGGTGTCGTACAGCGACATCGGCGTGTCCACCTGCTGAAGCACACCCTCGTTGAGCACCGCCACCCGGTCACCCATGGTCATGGCCTCGACCTGGTCATGAGTGACGTACAGCGTGGTCACGCCCAACTTCTGCTGCAAGGCCGCGATCTGAGAGCGCGTTTGGATGCGCAGCTTTGCGTCGAGATTCGACAAGGGCTCGTCCATGAGGAACACCTGCGGTTCACGAACGATGGCCCTGCCCATGGCCACGCGCTGCCTTTGTCCACCCGACAGCGCTTTGGGCTTGCGAGACAGGAAATCACGCAGACCGAGCAGGTCCGCTGCGGCTTCGACGCGACGTTCGCGCTCGGCCTTGGGGACGTTTTGCATCTTGAGGGCGAAGCCCATGTTGTCCGCGACAGTCATGTGCGGGTACAGGGCGTAGTTCTGGAACACCATCGCGATGTCCCGTTCCATCGGCGGGAGTCGGGTGACGTCACGGTCACCAATCCACACCGATCCGGAATTGACGTCTTCCAGGCCTGCCAGCATTCGCAAGGACGTTGACTTGCCGCACCCGGAAGGTCCGACGAGCACCATGAACTCGCCGTCTTCGATTTTCAAGCTCAACTTGTCGACGGCTGGATGGTCCTGGCCCGGATAGATCCGGGAGGCCTCCCGGAATGTAATCGTTGCCATTGTGTTTTCAAGCCCCTTCCACGGGCAGGTACGTGCCCGACGATCCGTAGTGGAAAACGCGCATCTGTTTGGCATAGTGCCACGCGCTGGGAGCACGGTTCAACAAACGCGAACAGCACGCGCGGGCGCTCACGTCCGTTATCCGGGGCGCACAAATGCGCGTCCGTCATGGGGTGGCGGCTATCCTCGTCCGCATGGCAGCCAACCCCACTGACCCCGCCGAGCCTTCGGTCGACTCGGCTGCCACGAGCGCTTCCGACGAGCCAGTCGAGCGGTGGTGGGAGGCCGACGGCATGCCTTGGGGGGCGAGGAAGCCGGGGCGCAAGGACATCACTTGCCTGGTCCTGATCGTCGCGATCGCCGTCTATGGCGTGGCGATGATGCCTCTGCAGCCGATCATGTTGGGGTTCACGCCGCATCTGCTGGCAGCCCTCGGATCTCGAACCGGCGCGATCATGGTCGGTGCGCTGGCCGCCACAGGTGACCTGTGGTGGCCGGTCCTGCTCGTGGTCGGGTCCATCATGGCCATGAAGTTCGACCTGGTGTTTTGGTGGGCAGGGCGGCTGTGGGGCCGTGGGCTCATCGACATGTGGTCCGGACGTTCTCCCCGGGCCGCCAAGCGCAATGCGCGAGCCGAGCGCTTGGCGCTGCGGTACGAAACGCTGGCAATCCTGGTGACGTACCTTCCGATTCCGATTCCCGGCGGTGTCGTGTACGCAGCGCTCGGTTGGGCAGGGACGTCTCTGCGCAAGCTGTTGATCGTGGACCTGATCGGTGCATTGGCGTCGACGGCCATATATATGGGCGTCGGGTTCTGGCTGGGCGGGGCGGCCGTGGATCTCATCGAGGAATACAACAAGTACTTGTGGTACGTGAGCCTCGGCATTCTCGTCATCATGCTGTGCAGCGTTTTCTACAACGAGTGGCGCCGTGGCAAGACCGCCCCGGCCGACGCCGAGGAACCGGCACCAGAGGTCTAGGCCCTGTCTGCAGCGGGTCCGAACATGGCGACGACAAAGCTGCCGTCGCCGGGATACGGCCTCAGGTCCCAAGTCGCGTACCTGTTGTGCAGCACGAGACCGGCCTTCGTGGCGTCGGCGAAGAAGTCCTCGAAGTCGTAGCCGCGTCCGGCACCGAAACCGATGACCGCGCGGCCGTCTACAGCAAGGGCGTCAGCGAAGCCGCTCAACGCGGCAACACGGGTGGCCGGGTGCAGGAAGCCCATGACGTTACCGGCGCACAAAATCCCGTCGAAGCCCCCTCCGATGCCGGTGGCCGCCAGATCGGCGATGTCGCCGACCACCCAGGTCGCCTCGGGCGCGACGCGCTGCGCTTCGGCGATCAATGCCGGGTCGATGTCGACGCCGACGACGCGATGTCCTCGTAGGGCCAACTCGCTTCCGTGCCGTCCGGGCCCGCAGCCCGCGTCGAGCACGCGCCCCTGCCGCGGCAGGATCGCGTCCATGAGACGGGCCTCGCCAAGCAGGTCGACACCCTGCGCGGCCAAGTTGGTGAAGCGGTCGATGTAGCGCTGGGAGTGGCCGGGATCGCGGGCGATGATGTCTTCCCAACTGCTGCGATGGCGAGGCATGGCACCCTTCGAGTCGACGACTGAGCGTGAGAGCCTCCGACAGGGTTCGAACCCGCGACCGTCCGCTTACAAGGCGGATGCTCTACCAGCTGAGCTACGGAGGCAGCGAGACATATTGTGGCACGACCCTCGACACTCTCGCGCATCGGTTTCGGGTCGTCGGTGTCTGCCGTGTGCGGCTAGAGGCCCACGCTCGACAAGAAGGCCTGTGCGTCGCCGCTCGCGGTGACGGGCCGCGGGTCTGCCGGCAAGAAGACCGACTCACCCTGGCGGACCTCGATGTCGCGATCTTGAGACCCCAGGCGCAGGTGGCCAGCGGTCAGCATGACGATGCGTGCCCGGTCCGAACCTGGCAAGGTGACGCTGCCTTGGTCAGGCGAGATCTCCAGGCGCCACAGGCTGAACTCCGGACACTTTTGTGGGTACACGACGATGCCAGGCGAGGTCTCCGTGGCCGTCTCGAACTCGACAGGGTGCGGTGCGAACTCGACAACGCCGATGAGGGCGGACACGTCGATGTGCTTTGGCGTAAGCCCTCCGCGAATCACGTTGTCCGAGTTGGCCATGACCTCAATGCCGGTTCCTCTGAGGTACGCGTGCATGACGCCCGCGGGGAGGAAGACGCCCTTTCCGACCGGAATGGACACCCGGTTCATCAGAAGCGCAGCCAGAATGCCCGGATCCCCGGCGTAGTGTTCGTCCAGTTCGACCGCAGTGCGGGCGAAGGCGCCGAGCGGTCCCGGGGCGTCCATGTGCTTGACGGCTGCCGCGCAGACCTCGGTGACGAGGTGCATCCGCTCGTCATCGAGACTGAGCACGTCCAAGAAGACCTCGGCCAGCGCGACCGATCCGCGTCGCTCCGTGAGCGGCCCGAGGACGGAGTCCAGGGAGACGCCCACCTCCAACGCGGCGAACAGTTCGGCCGTTTCGTGCGGGTCGCGGAATCCCACCAAGGCTTCGAAGTCTTCGAGGGCGACCAGTAATTCCGGCTTGGGCCAGTCGTCCTTGAAGGTGCGCTCGGGAGAGTCCAAGGGCACACCGGCCGCATTCTCGTTGGCGAAGCCCTCCTCGGCCTGTTCGCGCGACGGATGGACCTGGATTGAAAGAGCGCGGTGAGCGGCGAGGACTTTCATGAGGAACGGAAGTCGCTCCCCGAAGGCATCGCGAGACGCGTCGCCCAGCACCTCCGGGTTCGCCGCGATGTGCTGATCGAGAGCGACCGAGCCACCGAGCAGCGATGGGGCGGTGGGATGAGCGCCTAACCAGTACTCGGCTTGCGGTGTTCCGTCAGCTTCGCGTCCCAGGAGCCGGGGGATCGCAGTCTCCGAACCCCACGCATAGTTCCGGATGCGCCCGTCGAGTTTGTCCATCACTGTCCCTCTTTTTGCCTCCCGCCACTGTAGCCGGGTGCCGTGAGGCGCAAATGACACGATTGTGATTCGCGCCTACCATGGGGAGCATGACGCAGTCGGCTCACACTCCCGCGAACACCGGCCTCACGCCCCTCAGTAAAGACATCCTCGCATTCGAGCGGTCATGGTGGGCACAGGCGGGCGCCAAGGAGAACGGCATCCGCGAACGGTTCGATCTGTCCTCGACGCGTTACTACCAACTGCTGAACGAACTGCTTGACGACCCCGAGGCGCTAGCGCACGACCCGCTGCTCATCAAGCGCCTGCGGCGGCTGCGTGAGCAGCGACGCCTGGCCCGTTCGGCCGCTCGGCTGAGTGTGCATGTGCGGTGAATGCCAGAAGGCCGCTCCCGGCTTCTAGGCAGGAGCGTCGAGCGGTGAATGTTCCCCGAAACCTACTCACCGTCTTGAGCGTCGCTTCCTGCGCCATCTGAGCGGTTGACCTTTAGCCCAAGAACGACGAGGTGCCCCCGGGAATCCCGGGGGCACCTCGTCGTCGTTCGATCAGGCGCAACTCCACGGCGAAGTGCCGCGGGACGCGTACAGGCGGTTGGCCACCGTGATCTGCTCGGCGCGTGAGGCCTGGTGCGGGTACGCGGCGAAGTCGGTGCCCTTCACGCTGTCCCACGTCTGCTTGTTGAACTGCAGGCCGCCGTAGTAGCCGTTACCGGTGTTGATGGCCCAGTTGCCGCCGGATTCGCACTTGGCGATGGTGTCCCACATGGCCGCGCGGGACAGGTCGATCGCCTTGCCCGAACTGCTGGTGGTGGTCTTCGTGCCAACCTTGCGAACCTCGGTGACGGGCTTCTTCGTCACCTTCTCTGAGGTCTTCTTCGTCTCAGTGACCTTGCCGTTCGTCGTTGTCACCTGATACGTGCGGTCGGCGGACCCCTTGGTCCCCTTGGTGGTGACCTTGGTCGTTCCCTTGTCGATGGTCGCGTCGTTGGTCGACTTCACGGAGAAGGCGATCTCTTCGGTCTTCTTGACCGTCGTGACGCTGACGACATCGACGGTGACCGCGAGGTCGGGCGTGATCAGGGTGTCTGCGGCCGGCTTCACGACATCGTCGGAATCGACCTTGATGCCCTGATCCTCCAGCAGATCCGCAACCGTGGCGCTGGTGGTGTTGAGGCTGGCCGCAGGCTTACCGCCGTAAGACAGTGAGACGGTCTTCGGGGTCGTGATATCGAAAGACAGCCCGTCCCGCGGAAGCGCCATGGACCGAGACACGGACACCTTGGCCGAGGAGAGGTCATCGCGTCCGAGATCGTCCAGCGCCTCCTCGACCGTCTTCGCGGTGGTGTAGAAGGTGACTGTCTTACCGTCGATGTCGAGGGTGATCGGCTTGTTGTACTGAACGGTGATCTTGTCGCCGTTCGACACAGCCGAGGTGAGTGCTGGCTCAACGACGTCACGCGTGTTCAGTCGGATCCCGTTTGCGACCAGCACGCCTGCCACGGTCTCGCCGTATGCGCTGACCTGCCGCTCCTGCCCGTCAACGCTGACGGTAACGTCCTTGTGCAGGGCCGCCGCCGAGGTCGCGCCACCCGTCATGATGACGGCAGCGGTTGCCACGCTGGCCAAGACTGCAGTGGACTTCTTCAAAGCTCCAACCCCTTCACGGATTGCTTGGTGACCCATCCAAGGGTCGCCCTATACAGCAAAGCAGTATCAAGTATTCACGATTCTGAGAGAAAACGCAAGATTTCTCAGGATCATGAGTTAAGGGTAGCCACCCAGGGGGCGATGTGGCGCGGGAGTCGACTGCGCTGCGCCGCGCTCGCCTGGGCCACGGGACGTTTGCACTCTGTAGTGTCGAGTGCTAAACATGACTTAGCACTCTTGTCGTGAGAGTGCCATGATCGCCAAACTCGATGAGGCTGCCAAAGCCGTCCGTCGCGGGCATCGATGAGGCGCTGACCCAGACCACACGGGGCGCACGGCCCCAGGACGCGGGAGGATTCCCGGAACACATGGCAAAACTGATCGAATTTGATACCGAGGCGCGGCGCGCGCTCGAGCGTGGCATGAACGCCCTCGCAGACGCGGTCAAGGTGACGCTCGGCCCGAAGGGACGCAATGTCGTCCTGGAGAAGAAGTGGGGCGCCCCCACGATCACCAACGACGGCGTCTCCATCGCCAAGGAGATCGAGCTCGAGGACCCGTACGAAAAGATCGGTGCCGAGCTGGTCAAGGAGGTCGCCAAGAAGACCGATGACGTCGCTGGCGACGGGACGACGACCGCCACCGTCATCGCACAGGCGATGGTCCGCGAGGGCCTTCGCAACGTCACGGCCGGCGCCAACCCGATGAGCCTCAAGCGCGGCATCGAGAAGGCCGTCGCTGCCATCGTCGAGCAGCTCGGTGAGCAGTCCGTCGACATCGAGACCAAGGAGCAGATCGCGGCCACCGCCTCGATTTCCGCTGCTGACTCGTCCGTCGGCCAGATCATCGCCGAGGCGATGGACAAGGTCGGCAAAGAGGGCGTCATCACCGTCGAGGAGTCCAACACCTTCGGGCTCGAGCTGGAGCTCACCGAGGGCATGCGCTTCGACAAGGGCTACATCTCGCCCTACTTCGTCACTGACACCGAGCGCATGGAGGCCGTGCTCGACGATCCGTACATCCTGATCGTCAACTCCAAGGTCTCCAACCTGCGCGATCTCCTGCCGGTGCTGGAGAAGGTCGTTCAGGCCGGTCGTCCGATGCTGATCATCGCCGAGGACGTCGAGGGTGAGGCGCTGGCTGGCCTCATCGTCAACAAGATCAAGGGCACCTTCAAGTCGGTTGCCGTCAAGGCTCCCGGTTTCGGCGATCGTCGCAAGGCGATGCTCACCGACATCGCGATCCTGACCGGTGGCCAGGTGATCTCCGAAGAGGTCGGCCTGAAGCTGGACGCCGTCACGCTCGAACTGCTGGGTCGTGCGCGTTCGGTCCGCGTGACCAAGGACGAGTGCACCATCATCGAGGGTGCGGGCGACTCCGAGCAGATCGCCGGGCGGGTCGCGCAGATCCGCAAGGAGATCGAGAACTCTGACTCCGACTATGACCGCGAGAAGCTGCAAGAGCGTCTCGCCAAGCTCGCTGGCGGCGTGGCCGTCATCAAGGTTGGCGCGGCCACCGAGGTCGAGCTCAAGGAGCGCAAGCACCGCATTGAGGATGCTGTCCGCAACGCGAAGGCTGCCGTCGAAGAAGGCATCGTCTCCGGAGGCGGTGTGGCCCTGCTGCAGGCTGCTCGTGCCGCCAAGGTTGACGGACTGTCCGGCGACGAGGCGACCGGTGCGCAGATCGTGTTCACCGCGTGCCAGGCTCCGTTGAAGCAGATCGCCGTCAACGCTGGCCTTGAGGGCGGCGTGGTGGCCGAGAAGGTCGCGAACCTTCCTGCGGGCCAGGGACTGGATGCCTCCAGCGACACCTACGTCGACATGGTCGGCGCGGGCATCATCGACCCGGCCAAGGTGACCCGCTCTGCTCTGCAGAATGCGGCGTCCATCGCGGCCCTGTTCCTCACCACCGAGGCTGTTATCGCCGACAAGCCTGAGAAGGCCCCGGCCATGCCTGGTGGCGATGGCGGCATGGGCGGCATGGGCGGCATGGACTTCTAGTCCGCACCCGTCGCACACGCGTACGAAACACAGCCGCCCCGGCCTGTCCGGGGCGGCTGTTTCGCGTCCGGCCCACGGCAAGACATGGATCTGCGGCGGGCCGTGGTACAGGGGTTGACGGGGGTGCGCGACTACATTGATGGCATGGCTGCACGTCTAGTGATCGTGTGTCAGCACGCCGCGGACGCGCGCAAGGCGGCCGACGGCGGGGCGGATGCGGTAGTGCTCGTCGGCTCACCCGACCCCGAAGGCACAGCGCCAACACCCGAAGTCCTTCGCGACGTGCGGCGAGCGGTCGACATCGAGGTCCGGCCGCTGGTGAAGCTTCGCCCCGGCTACGGCACCGATGGCGGCGAGGCCACTCGGCTGCGAGGTCTCATCGCCGATTATCACGCGGGAGGTGCCGACGGCTTCGTCCTCGGTTTTCTCAACGGTCGCAGTGAGATAGACACGCAGGTACTGGAGTTGTTGCTGGCCGACGGTCAGTGGCCGTGGACCTTTCATCGCGGGTTCGACTCCTGTCTCGACAGCACCCGTGCGTGGCGCACTGCGCTGACCCTTCCGCGACTCGACGGCGTCGTGACGGCCGGATCGGCGCGCGATGTCGACCACGGCCTCGACGAACTCGTCCGGCTGGCCGAGTCTTCACCTCGGATCGGCACCTTGATCCACGCCGCAGGTGGCCTCAAACCCGAACACGTTCCGTGGCTCGCACGCGCGGGCGTGCGCACCTTCCAAGTGGCGACGGCAGTGCGACCGGATCGGTCGTGGAAGGCGTACGTCGATGCCGGTCTGGTGCGGTCTTGGCGCCTGCTGATTGATGATCTGATCCCTCCGCGGAGTGGCGAAAGCGCGCAGGGCGTCAGCGACGAGTGACGGGCACGCCCTTGCGTCAGCGACATTTCCCCGCCGCCAAGCGTCGAAGGGACACCACCTAGGCGGTCCAACTGAGGCGTCCCCTGGGCGGCCCCTGGAGCGCGCGAAAACCCCTATTTGCTTGCCCGTGCGACACCTAGCGTGACGGGCAAGTCGAGGTTCGGCGGAAGCTGTAACCAGTGGGGGAGTGGAAATGCTGAGGGCCAGTTGGAAGTCCCTGATGGGGCACAAGGTGCGCATGTTGATGAGCGCTTTTGCCATCGTTTTGGGGGTCGCGTTCGTTTCGGGCTCCCTGTTGTTCACCGAGATGATGTCGTCGTCGATCAATGGTCTGTTGAAGGGCACGACGTCGGACGTCAGCGTCGTCAACAAGGGTGCCTATGACGAGGACGCGACCACGGCTCAGGCGATGGGCTTTCACGTCACACCGCAACTCGTGAACAAGGTCGGCAAAGTCGACGGAGGGTCGGCAGCCGTCGGCACGAACGTGGCGACCACCTATTTTCCGTTGTCGAAAGAGGGCAAGGTCTTTGGGTCGACGCAGGCGCCGACGGTCCTCACCAACTACATCGACGCGCCGGCTGCGGGTGGACAGACTGGTGTCTCCATCCTGTCGGGGCACGCTCCAGCCCATGGCGAGGTACTCATCGACCCGACCGCGCTCGAAAGCAGTGGGTACTCGGTCGGTGATCGGCTTCCCGTTCTGAGCGTCGAGACCGGCCAGACCTTCACCTTGAAGATCGTCGGGACGGCGACGTGGGGGTCGGGCAGCACCCTGGGCGCGACGTACCTGTTCGTGAGCGACCAGCAGGCCAAGGATCTCGTCACCCACGGCAAGGATGTCTACCAAGCCGTGTGGGTCGCGACCGAGCAGGGGGCCGATGTCGCCACAGTGACGAAGGACATCAACAAGATCCTGCCGTCGGACCTGGAGGCGATGTCGGCGGACGAGGTGACCGCCCAGACGCAAGAGTCGATCGACCAGGGCTTGGCGTTCATCAACACGTTCTTGTTGGTATTCGCGGCTATCGCGCTGGTGGTGGCGACGTTCTTGATCGTCAACACCTTCTCGATCATCGTTGCGCAGCGGGGCCGCGAGTTGGCTTTGCTGCGGGCGATGGGAGCCTCCCGCGGGCAGGTTCGCTTGTCCGTCTTGATCGAGGCAACGATCGTGGCGCTGTTCGGAGCGACCGTCGGCGTCGGAGTGGGCTGGTTGCTGGCGATGGGCATCAACGTGTTGATGGCGTCGTCCGGGTTCGACCTGGGGGGAACCCTGCCCGCCATCAGCCCCGTCGTGCTGATCGTGTCGTACTCGGTCGCCGTCTTCGTGACTCTCATCGCCGCCTACGTGCCCGCAGCGCGAGCATCGCGGGTGCCGCCGGTCGCGGCCATGACCGGTGACTACCAGACCGGCAAGTCCGGACTCGGCAAGCGGGCAATCCTCGCCACTGTGCTGGTCTGTGTCGGGGCCGTGTTGATGGCTGGCGGCCTGGGCGGTTGGCTACCCGAGCCGCTGGCGATGGTCGGTGTGGGCGCCCTGCTGCTGCTGTTAAGCGTGGCTAGTGCGAGTCCGTTGCTGGGTCGTCCTGTCACGTGGGTGTTGGGTTGGCTGTATCGGGCGTTGTTCGGATCGGTCGGCAGGTTGGCCGAGTTGAACGCGACGCGCAACCCGCGCCGGACCGCCGCCACGGCCTCGGCGTTGATGATCGGTCTCGCGCTGGTCGTCACAATGTCGATCCTGGGACAGTCTGCGAAGACGAGCACCGAGGACGTCATGAGTTCCACGTTCCGGGGGGATCTCCTCGTCACCTCCAGAGTCGGGCAAATTGCTCCATCGGTCGGCGACAACATCGAGGACGTCGACGGGGTCGACAAGGTCTATCGCACGCGCTTGACCGACGCGACGGTGGGATCGAAAGCATGGTACGTCGAGGCCATGGCCCCGGGAACCGTCGGCAAGACCCAGGACCTCACCATGGTCAAGGGACAGCTGAACCGCGATCCCAATACCGTGG
>RRZU011711285.1_pt1 | contig 24434 bp, 17 predicted proteins | sample 2165561 | NCBI WGS metagenome assembly RRZU01 (sample SAMN10456909, study PRJNA506462) | wastewater metagenome | isolation source: wastewater sludge | place: USA: Moscow, Idaho | reverse complement strand
GCTTGTCGGCAGACGGTCAACTCCGCTATAATCCGCGCTTCGCTTCGCCGAGCGATTTATCTGATTTTTAACCTGGCGTGCGCTCTATCAAACTGGGGCTGCGTCGTTTCTTACGAAAGAGAGTTTGACATGGCGATTACCGTTCTGCAAAAAGCACAAATCATGACCGATTTCCAGCGTGCCGCAGGTGACTCCGGTTCTTCTGAGGTTCAAGTTGCGTTGCTTACCGCACGTATTAATGACTTGACCGGTCACTTTAAAGAGCACGTCAAGGATCACCACTCACGCCGCGGCTTGCTGCGTATGGTGAGTCGTCGTCGCAAGCTGCTTGACTACCTGAAGCGCACGAATGTTGATTCATACCGCGCTTTGATTCAACGTCTCGGCCTGCGTAAGTAAGCCTGCCACCGAACCGCTATGCGGTTGGGGCGCAAACGAGTTTGTTAAGCAACAGCGGCCAGCCCGATCGGGCTGTGCCGCTGTTGTCGCTTTTGCAGTTTTCGCCATATTGGCGCGTTGTTGAATTGCGTATCAGTGTCGTGGGTACGCGCGTTGAATAATTCAGAGAGGGTTTTATGTTCACTATTGCCAAGAAATCGTTCACCTACGGTGCTCATCAAGTTACGCTCGAAACCGGTGAAATTGGTCGCCAAGCCGGTGCCGTTGTGATGGTTACGGTTGACGATACCGTTGTTCTGGTCTCCGTGGTGGGTAACAAATCCGTTAAGCCGGGTCAGGACTTCTTCCCGCTTACCGTTGATTACATTGAGAAAACCTATGCGGCTGGCCGGATTCCTGGCGGCTTCTTCAAGCGAGAAGGGCGTCCTTCGGAAAAAGAAACGCTGACCTCGCGTCTGATTGACCGTCCCCTGCGCCCACTTTTTCCCGAAGGTTTCTACAACGAAGTTCAGGTCGTGGCGATGGTCGTCTCCTTGAACCCCGAAGTCGATCCGGATGTCCCGGCGATTATCGGTGCATCGGCTGCCATGGCGCTTTCTGGCATTCCGTTTGATGGCCCGATCGGCGCCGCTCGCGTCGGCTATGTCGACAGCCAGTATGTACTTAACCCGACATTGACCCAACTCAAGAGCAGCCAGCTCAACCTCGTCGTGGCCGGTACTCAGTCCGCGGTGCTGATGGTTGAATCCGAAGCCGACATGCTGCCCGAAGACGTCATGCTCGGCGCTGTGGTTTATGGTCACGAGCAAATGCAAGTAGTCATCAACGCAATTAATGAGCTGGTTGAAGAAGCTGGTAAGCCGGAATGGGACTGGGTGCCTGCCGCCAAGAACGAAGCGCTGGTCGCCAAGCTTAACGAATTGGTAGAAGCCGATTTGTTCGAGGCATACAGTATCACCAGCAAGCAGCTGCGCACTCAGCGGATTAAGGAAATTGCCAATAAGGCGATTGAAGTTCTAACCGCCGGTGATGACGCGCCTGACGCCAATACTATCCACAATCTGTTCTTCGATATTGAAGCCCGCATCGTGCGCGGTCGCATTCTGGCGGGAGAGCCGCGCATCGACGGTCGTGATACCCGCACCGTTCGGCCGATCGCCATTCGTTCAAGCGTATTGCCGCGCACTCACGGTTCAGCGTTGTTTACCCGTGGTGAAACGCAAGCTCTAGTGGTCGCAACGCTCGGCACTGGCCGTGACGAACAGATCATTGATGCGCTGGCTGGAGAATATCGCGAGCGTTTCATGCTGCATTACAATTTCCCGCCTTACGCAACTGGTGAGTGTGGCCGTGTTGGCACGCCAAAGCGCCGCGAAATTGGCCACGGACGTTTGGCCAAGCGCGCGATGATCGCCGTTTTGCCAAAGCCGGAAGATTTTTCCTACACCATGCGTGTTGTTTCTGAAATCACCGAATCCAACGGCTCAAGCTCGATGGCTTCTGTCTGCGGTTCGTCGCTGGCATTGATGGACGCAGGTGTTCCGCTCAAGGCTCACGTTGCTGGTATCGCCATGGGTCTGATCAAGGACGGCAATCGCTTTGCCGTATTGACCGATATCCTCGGTGATGAGGATCACCTGGGTGATATGGACTTCAAGGTTGCCGGTACAGATTCTGGCGTTACGGCGTTGCAGATGGACATCAAGATCCAAGGAATCACCAAGGAAATCATGCAGGTCGCTTTGGCTCAAGCCAAGGAGGCTCGCCTGCACATCCTCGGGCAAATGCAAAGTTCATCGGCTGGACCGCGCGAAGAGGTTTCTGCTTACGCCCCACGCCTCTATACGATGAAGATCAATCCAGAGAAGATTCGTGATGTTATCGGCAAGGGTGGTGCTGTTATTCGCGCTATTACGGAAGAAACTGGTACGACGATCGATATCAAGGAAGATGGAACGATTACCATTGCTTCCGTAAACAGTGATGCCGCCAATGCCGCCAAAGCACGTATTGAAGCGATTACCGCTGATGTCGAAGTTGGCAAGATTTACGAAGGTACAGTGCTCAAGCTGCTTGATTTTGGTGCCATCGTCAGCATACTGCCGGGTCGTGATGGTCTGTTGCACATTTCGCAGATTGCCAACGAGCGTGTTAATGCGGTTGCCGATTACCTTAAAGAAGGTCAAAAGGTACGCGTTAAAGTGTTGGAAGCCGATGAAAAAGGCCGTGTTCGTTTGTCCATGAAGGCTGTGAGCGTGGAAGAGGGCGGTATGGCAGCAGCGCCTGCCGCAGCCGTTACGCCGGAGCAGTAATCTTTATACGCTAGGCAACAAAAAAGGACGCTGCGGCGTCCTTTTTTGTTGCCCGAAGCGCCGGTTATTATTGGCGCGATCGGCTCTGGAGATCCAGTTATTTTGCTACTTGCCTTTCGCGAACCTCTTCGAGTGTTTTGCAATCGATACAAAGCGTAGCTGTCGGGCGTGCTTCGAGACGCTTGATGCCGATCTCGACACCACATCCCGTGCAATAGCCATAATCACCGCTTTCGATTTGCGTGATTGTGTCCTCAATTTTTTTGATCAGTTTGCGCTCGCGGTCACGATTGCGCAGTTCGATTGCGATGTCGGTTTCCTGGCTTGCTCGGTCATTGGGGTCGGCAAAGACCGTCGCTTCATCCTGCATAGTATGAACCGTACGCTCGATGTCGTTCATTAACTCCGCCTTGAGCGTTTCGAGGATGTTGCGGAAATGAGCCAGTTGTCTGCTGCTCATATATTCTTCGCCCTTTTTGGCGACATAGGGTGCGAAATGTTTGTGGAGCAATTCTTCAGGCATTGTCAGAAATCATCCATTGGGTTTTGCAAAGAGGCGACTTAATATCAGAAATAACAAGACGGCGCAAGTTTTTAGGAAAACGCGACCGTCTTGCGCGGATTGTAGCGCTTTGCGTTGCGTCTGTATGTGGATTTGTTGCATCAACTCGTGGCTTCGGTAAGTGTCAGCACTTTAGATAAAATTTGTTTGCCATATGATTGACCTTGAAGGACTCAGTCTGTAGAATGCGCACCTCGTCGGGGCGTAGCGCAGCCTGGTAGCGCATCTGCTTTGGGAGCAGAGGGTCGTGAGTTCGAATCCCACCGCCCCGACCAGTTTAATTGTACTTCTATAGTTGAAGGTAGTTAGAGCGTTACCGGAGGGAAGTAACTCCTATTAGCCTCGTGTTTGCGCCCGTAGCTCAACCGGATAGAGCACCGGCCTTCTAAGCCGGGGGTTGTGAGTTCGAGTCTCGCCGGGCGCGCCAGAACAATGGCGGTGTTAGCTCAGTTGGTAGAGCACTGGATTGTGATTCCAGGTGTCACGGGTTCGAGCCCCGTACGTCGCCCCAGATAAGACCCCTGCAGCCATACAGGCTTGCAGGGGTTTTTGTTTTCGGTTCATTGCAGGAAGAGGCAAGTCTCTTCGGGTTGAGCCATCGTTTCGATTGATTGCACAATTCAGCAACCGACAAATACACTTATACGAGCTCATATGACCAAAGCACGGATGGATACGCCAGTCGACGTCCCCAAACCGCTGTTTTCCTATCGCAAGTATTGGGCGAAGCGTTTTGGTGTTGCGCCATTCCTGCCGATGTCGCGAGAGGAAATGGAAGTGCTCGGCTGGGATTCGTGCGACATCATCCTCGTTACTGGCGATGCCTACGTAGACCATCCGAGCTTTGGAATGGCCTTGGTTGGGCGCTTGCTTGAAGCGCAAGGTTTTCGGGTGGGGATTATTAGCCAGCCCGACTGGTTATCGGCCAAAGCTTTTAAGGTGCTCGGGAAGCCGAATCTGTTTTTTGGTGTAACGGCCGGCAATATGGATTCGATGGTCAATCGCTATACTTCGGATCGCAAGATACGTTCGGACGATGCGTATACGCCGAGTGCCGAAGCGAACAAGCGGCCGGATCATGCCGTAGTGGTCTATGCACAGCGCTGTCGAGAGGCCTTTCCTGACACAAGTGTGGTCATTGGTTCCATTGAAGCCAGCCTGCGCCGTATCGCCCACTATGATTACTGGTCAGATAAGGTGCGGCGCTCTGTTTTGCCTGATTCAAAGGCAGATATGCTGATTTTTGGCAATGCTGAACGCGCTATCGTGGCGCTATCCCATCGTCTGGCGGCTGGGGAGCCAATTGCACAGATCCGGAATTTGCGTGGTACGGCATTCATGGTGCCGCGCGGTTGGCAGCCTGGCCGTGATTGGTCTGAGATTGATTCGACCGATGTTGATTTGCCAGGGGCTTTAGTTCGCCATGCTGATCCATATGTCATGGAAGCGGAGGTGGGCTCCACTTGTGGAACGGTTGCGCCGAACGACGTGTCAGAAACTGGCGAGCAGCGTATTCAGTTTCACAAGCGTATGCCAAGACTCGACCGGGCGCGAACGGTAATCCGTTTGCCGTCCTATGAGCAGGTTGTAGATGATCCCGTTCTTTATGCCCACGCGTCGCGGACTTTTCATCTTGAATCAAATCCGGGTAATGCCCGTGCTTTAGTTCAGGCGCATGGAACTCGCGATGTTTGGCTGAACCCGCCACCGATACCGCTGACCACACCAGAAATGGACGGTGTTTTTGCCGCCCCGTTTCAGCGCAAGCCGCATCCATCCTATGGCGATGCAAAAATCCCGGCGTTTGAAATGATCCGCTTTTCGGTCAACATAATGCGCGGCTGCTTCGGTGGCTGTACGTTTTGCTCGATTACTGAACATGAAGGGCGAATCATCCAGAGCCGTTCGGAGCAATCGATCCTGAGCGAAATCGAGGAAATACGCGACAAAACGCCGGGGTTTACTGGGGCGATTTCCGATCTTGGCGGACCGACGGCCAATATGTACCGATTGGCGTGCAATGATCCGGAGATCGAGGCCTCGTGCCGTCGTTTGTCCTGCGTTTTTCCGGGGATCTGCAAGAACCTCAATACCGATCACGAGCCGCTGATCCAGCTTTATCGTAAAGCGCGGGCGATCAAAGGTGTCAAAAGGATTCTCATTGGCTCCGGTTTGCGCTATGACCTCGCCGTGCGCTCCCCGGAATACGTCAAAGAATTGGTCACGCACCACGTTGGCGGCTATCTGAAAATCGCACCGGAACACACCGAAAGCGGCCCGCTCGCGCTGATGATGAAGCCTTCGATCGAAAGCTACGATGCGTTCAAGGCCATGTTCGAGAAGTTTTCGAAAGAGGCGGGAAAGGAACAATACCTGGTTCCGTATTTCATCGCCGCGCATCCAGGAAGCAGCGATCTGGACATGCTTAATCTGGCACTGTGGCTTAAGCGAAATAATTTCCGTCTTGATCAGGTGCAGAATTTTTTACCGACGCCAATGGCCATTGCTACGGCGATGTACCACACGCAAAGAAACCCCCTGAAGAAGATTTCGCGGCGCGTGGAAGGATCGGAAATAGTGGAGACAGTGCGCTCCGGCCGGATGCGTAAGTTGCACAAGGCGTTTTTGCGGTATCACGATCCGGAAAACTGGCCGTTGCTGCGTGAAGTCTTGAAACAAATGGGGCGCGCTGACTTGATAGGCAACAGCAAGAAGCAGCTGATTCCGGCCTTCCAGCCTGCGGGTACTGGCCAGCATCACAAGGAAATTCGACGCCCTAAAACGCTACCGCGCACCCCGTTGCGCCCTATTGACAAGGCTGTGAAGAAACGCCGACCGGCGTGACAGCCAAACCCGGAAGTGTGCAGCAAACCTTCCTCCTACTTACAATTAGTTTTTGCCAAGAAACAATCGAGGCCTTGAATGTGCTAAGATTGCGGCCTTTTATCAAAGAGTTACCCCAATATGTCCCGTTCCGTTCGAAACATCGCCATCATTGCCCACGTCGACCACGGCAAGACTACGCTCGTCGATAAGCTGCTGCATCAGGCAGGTACTTTCTCTGCCCACCAGCACATCGCCGAACGAGTCATGGACTCGAACGATCTGGAAAAGGAGCGGGGTATCACGATTCTAGCCAAGAATCTGGCCGTTGATTATCAGGGTGTGCATATCAATATTGTGGACACGCCGGGTCACGCAGACTTCGGTGGTGAAGTTGAACGCGTCTTGTCGATGGTCGATGGCGTATTGTTGTTAGTCGATGCTGTTGAAGGCCCGATGCCGCAAACGCGCTTTGTAACCAAGAAGGCTTTAGCGCTGGGTTTGAAGCCGATTGTCGTGGTCAATAAGGTCGATCGCGACGGTGCCCGTCCGGACTGGGTGGTCGATCACACCTTTGACTTGTTCGATAAGTTGGGCGCCACTGACGAACAGCTTGATTTCCCAGTGATCTATGCCTCGGCGATCAATGGTTATGCCACGCTTGATCTGGCCAAGACGTCGCCTGATATGCGCCCGATGTTTGATGCGATTCTCGAACATGTTTCGCCCCCACCGGCCGACGAAATCGAAGGGCCCTTGCAATTGCAGATTTCGGCGCTTGATTATTCAACCTACGTCGGCCGCATCGGCATTGGCCGCATCCAGCGCGGTCGCCTGAAGCCGGCGCAACAAATCACTGTAATGTACGGTCTGCCCGATGCAGACGGCAAGTTCGAGCATGGCGCACCGAAAACGGCCAAGGTCAATCAGGTCTTCGGTTTCCGTGGTATCGAGCGGGTTTCACTCGACGAAGCCGTGGCCGGTGACATCGTTCTGGTTACAGGGATTGATGAACTCTCGATTGGTTGTACGCTGGTAGAAAACGACAAGTCGGAAGGCTTGCCGATGCTCAAGATCGACGAGCCAACGCTGAACATGACCTTCATGGTCAACAATTCGCCGTATGCCGGTACCGAAGGCAAGTTTGTTACCAGCCGCCAGATTCGCGAGCGTCTGAACAAGGAGTTGCTGACCAATATGGCGCTGCGCGTCGAAGAGACCAGCGAAACGGATTCCTTCCTCGTTTCCGGCCGCGGTGAGCTGCATCTGACGATTCTGTTGGAAACCATGCGTCGCGAAGGCTTTGAATTGGCCGTTGGCCGCCCGAAGGTGATTTACAAGATGATCGACGGCGTCGAGTGCGAGCCATACGAAATGCTCACGCTGGACGTTGAAGAAGCGCACCAGGGCGGCATCATGGAAGCGCTCGGTTATCGTAAGGGCGATCTCGTTGATATGGTCTCCGATGGTCGCGGTCGCGTCCGTCTCGAATACCGTGTGCCGGCGCGTGGCCTGATTGGATTCCAGGGCGAGTGCATGAATCTGACGCGCGGAACCGGCTTGATGAGTCACGTGTTCGACGATTACGCGCCGGTCAAGGGCGACATGCCGGGCCGTCGCAACGGCGTGCTGATTTCTGCCGAACACGGTGAAGCTGTGGCCTATGCGCTGTGGAAACTGCAGGATCGCGGCCGCATGTTTACGGTTCCGGGTGATCGCCTCTATGAAGGCATGATCATCGGCATTCACTCACGCGACAACGATCTCGTGGTTAACCCGATCAAGGGCAAGCAGCTGACCAACGTTCGTTCTTCCGGAACCGACGAGGCAGTGCGCTTGGTTCCGGCCGTCGATGTGACGCTGGAGAGTGCCGTAGAGTTCATCGACGACGACGAACTCGTCGAAATCACGCCGAAGAGTATCCGCATGCGTAAACGCCACCTGATCGAGCACGAGCGCCGTCGCGCTAGTCGTTCCGAGGGCTAAAGAAGTAGTCCTGCACACAGGCAGGACAGGCGCGCTGCCAAGCGTGCACTCGTATGCATCGATGCCGTGGAAGCCCCTGTTTATGGGGTTCTCGCGGCATTGTGTTATTAGATTCCCGGTTCATGTGGCCTGCAGGGCCGCCGTGCGAATGGCTGCAGCATGTGCTTTGCTTTAGAATCTGCCGGAGTCGTTTCTCCCGAACTTTAATCGAACTTTTTATTACCAAAATCCATGTCAAGTTTATTTGCTAACGGACCGTCGGTCCTGCGAATTGGCGAGCTCAAAAAGCTCTCGCTGTTCGTGGATCTAACGCACCGCGAGATGAAAATCGTCGATGGTTACGTACATGAACGTAGCTATCTGAAAGACGAGGTGGTATTCGATGAAGGCGAGGAGGGCCAGGCGATTTACTTCATTCTCAAGGGCAACGTGCTGATCTGCACCCAACAGCCAGAAGCGAAGACCATTGCCACGCTTGAACAAGGAAGTTTTTTTGGCGAGTTGGCTTTGCTCGACAGCGCGCCACGTTCAGCTCAGGCGCGAGCAGCAGATGATTGCACGTTAGCCGTATTCTTCCGCGGTGATTTCCTTGGCCTGATGAACTCGCATGCGCTAATCGCATCGAAAATTTCACTGCAACTCGCACGTCACCTCGGTTTGCGCTTGCGGAGCACCATGGGTGGAAACCAAGAGGTGCTATGAAGGGCGAACCATATCGTTCAGGGCCGTTTGTCTGGCTCGTCATTCTCGTGGCGACTTGCCTGCTTCTTTTTCTCTTTCAGAAAATTCTCTGGTTGGTCGTTCCGTTTTTGTTTGGCTTGATCGGCTACTACCTGCTTTTCCCCTTGCAGCAGCGTCTTGTCCTTGCGGGTATGTCGCGTGACGCGTCGGCGGCGATGGTCAGCGGCGGTGCCTTTGCTGTGGCGATTGCTGTCCTTCTCATGCTATTCCCGCGTATTAGTGCGCAACTCGTGTCGTGGCAGGATTCCGGAACGCGTTATATTGAAGGCGGCTTGCGTTTTGTCGCGGAAACTTTGGTCTGGGCCGAGCGCAATTACTCCTTCGCCGCCAAGGCGCATTTAAGCGAGCAACTAACCCAACAAACAACTCAATTGGGAGACAGGCTCGCCGGAACGTACTTGGCGGAAGCGGCGTTGACCGCCGCCGCGTGGTTTCCATCACTGCTACTGGCCCCGTTTCTTGCCTTTTTCTTTTTGCGTGACGGTTGGCGTTTCAAGAAATTTCTAAGTAAGGCCGTTCCTAATGCTTTTTTCGAGCGAACGCTCTATTTGCTGGATCAGGTCGATTGCACGGCCAGGCTCTACTTTCAAGGCTTGATCAAGCTAACCGGGCTCGATGCGCTGTGTCTTGCTTTCGGGCTGTCGATTATCGGAGTGTCCGCGCCGCTTGTACTTGGCCTGGTCACTGCAATTTTGGCTTGGGTTCCGTATGTCGGTTCGATTTTGGGGTGTTTGCTGGTCGTGCTGGTAGCGGCTACCGATTTTCCCGGAGATCCAGCCATGGCTTACGCAGCCATCGGATTGTTCGTTTTGGTGCGTTTGCTCGATGATTTTATTTTCATGCCGATGACCATTGGGCGAAGCCTGAAGCTACATCCGCTACTTACTGTTGTGATGATTTTTGTTGGTGGTGCTGTCGCGGGTGTGGCGGGTTTGATGCTGGTTTTGCCGCTGCTGGGTGTGGTTATGGTGCTTGGCGAGACGATCGGGGATGTCGTCACCGACCCGCGTTTGCGCGCACGCCATGCCTTTGCCAAAAAACTCAGATATCTTCAGGTAACACGGGATCTTCAGCTGTAGCCATTATTGCCGGAAAAATCGAATCCGTGTTTCTCGCTGTTCTGGCGCCTAATCGAGAGTAAAATCGCGCCATGACTTATCAAGTACTAGCACGAAAATGGCGGCCGAAAACGTTTGACAGCCTGGTCGGGCAGGAACACGTTGTTCGCGCATTGACCCATGCCTTGACTGAAAAGCGGCTACACCATGCGTATTTATTCACGGGGACGCGTGGTGTCGGTAAAACCACACTAGCGAGAATTCTGGCCAAGTCATTCAATTGCGAAACCGGAATTACTGCCACACCGTGCGGCGTCTGTTCTGCATGTACCGAAATTGATTCGGGTCGATTTGTCGATCTGCTTGAGGTTGACGCGGCAACCAACACAAAAGTCGATGAAATGCGGCAGTTGCTCGAAAACGCTGTTTATGCGCCGACGCGTGGCCGTTTTAAGGTTTACGTTATTGACGAAGTTCACATGCTCTCGAACTCGGCCTTCAATGCTATGTTAAAGACTCTGGAAGAGCCGCCCGAACACGTCAAATTCATATTGGCGACAACCGATCCACAAAAAATCCCGGTCACAGTACTTTCGCGTTGCCTGCAATTCAATCTTAAACAAATGACGCCGCAGTTGATCACAGGTCATTTGAAGCACATTCTCGGTATTGAGGCGATTAGCGCCGAGAACGGCGCCTTGAACCTGCTTTCGCGGTCTGCCTCGGGCAGCATGCGTGATGCCTTGTCGCTGCTTGATCAGGCGATTGCGCACGGCGCAGGCAAGGTTGAAGAAGCGCAAGTGCGCGACATGCTCGGTACGGTCGATCTGGATTACCTGTTTTCGATACTTGATTGCCTTTTGGCCGGTGACGCCGCTGGTATGTTGCAAGTGGCGGAAGATATGGCGACACGCAGCTTGTCATTTGACGAAGCGTTGCAGGAATTGGCCAGTCTGTTTACCCGTTTGCAGGTGGCGCAACTGGCGCCACAAGCTATTGCCGACGATCTGCCCGAGCGAGGGCGGATTCTTGACCTGGCTGCGCGTCTTGACCCGGAGTTCGTGCAATTGGGCTACCAGATTGCGGTTCATGGGCGAAAAGAACTGCCCTTGGCGCCCGATGAGCAGGCTGGCTTTGTCATGACGCTGTTACGTTTGCACGTTTTTCGTCCGGCTTTGCCTGGTGAAGGCACCGTAAACAAGCCTGTTGCGCAGCCCAAGCCGTTCTCTGGCACCGTCGCCAAAGAAACGTCCGTTCAGGCAGCTTCAGGCTCATCCGACCCTGTCCCTGAGCTTACATCAGAGTCGACACTCACCGAGATCGTGCAGGACGTACCGGCTGCCACGGTCGCAAAGTCGCCACAGACGACGCCTGCGGAGGGCGACGATTGGTACAGTATCCTCGCCGCGCTCAAACTGAGCGGTATGGCGCGCGAGCTCGGGCAGCATTGCCTGCTGCTTCGTGTCGAGGATAAGCAGATTGTCCTTGGTCTTTCGCCGACGCACCGCCATTTGCAGTTGAAGCCCGCGCAAGACAAGCTTCAGCAAACACTCTCCGAATACTATGGTCGTCCGATGCAATTGCTGATTGAGCTTGAGGAGGCGGCAGGCGATACGCCGGCCGCGGCCGCTCAGCGTCAGAAGGTCGAACGTCAAGACCGCGCTGTAGCGGCGGTTGAACAGGATGAGTTTGTGCGTGACGTCATTGATTTGTTTGACGCGACGCTGATTGAATCTTCCATAAAACCCGTTTAATTTTTGATTGAGGAAATCGCAATGATGAAAGGCGGAATCGCCGGCCTGATGAAGCAGGCTCAGCAGATGCAGGAGAACATGAAAAAAGCGCAGGAGCAGCTTGCCCAAGTGGAGGTGGAAGGGCAGTCTGGCGCCGGCATGGTCAAGGTGTTGATGACCTGCGCTCATTCCGTGCGTCGTGTAACCATTGATCCATCGGTAATGGACGACAAAGAAATGCTTGAAGACCTCGTTGCAGCTGCGCTAAACGATGCCATGCGACGTGCCGAAGAAGTGTCGCAGGAACGTATGGCCGGATTTACCGCAGGGATGAATCTGCCAGCCGGGATGAAGTTGCCGTTCTGATGTCCCCCCCCTCCAGTCTCGAGTCTTTGGTCGAGGCGTTGCGCTGTTTGCCGGGCATAGGGCCGAAATCTGCGCAGCGCATGGCTTACTACCTGATGCAACGCGACCGGCAAGGAGCGCAGCAACTTGCCGATGCTTTGCAGCTCGCGCTCGGTGCGCTACGTCATTGTCAGCGCTGCAACACCTTTACCGAAGCCGATATCTGCGAGCTCTGCCAGTCAGGCAAGCGTGACCCACGTCTGCTTTGCGTGGTCGAAACCCCGGTCGATATGAACATGATGGAGCAGACCCATGCGTATTCGGGCTTGTATTACGTTTTGATGGGACGCGTTTCGCCGCTAGATGGTATTGGCCCGCGTGAATTGCAGCTAGAACAGTTACTGACGCGTGCCAGTGATGGTGTGGTGAAAGAGGTTATTCTGGCCACCAATTTCACTAATGAAGGCGAAGTCACGGCGCATTATCTGTCGGAAATGCTCAAAAGCCGCGCCATCAAAGTCTCACGAATAGCGCGCGGCGTTCCCGTTGGCGGAGAGCTCGAATACGTCGATTCCAGTACTTTGGCGCAAGCGGTCCGCGAGCGAAAATCTCTTGCAGAATAGGGACTTGGCGTGTTTCCACTTACAATTGGAGGCAAGTTCGGCGTATAATCCAACCCTTGTGTTTACAGCATCGCTTATAGCGCTCTAAGGATTGGTACGATGAGTACAGAAGGCAAAGTGGATTGCGGGAAAAGGCGTTTGCTCGTCGCTACTGCCGCCGTTGGCGGAGCCGGCGCCGTGACTGCGATAGTCCCGTTTCTGTCCAGCATGCTTCCTTCCGAGCGAGCCAAAGCTGCTGGTGCGCCGGTTGAGGTGGATATTGCCGATCTGGCTCCTGGGCAGATGAAAACGGTCGAATGGCGCGGCAAGCCGGTATGGATCATCAACCGCAGCCAGGAAATGCTCGACACGCTAACCAAGCTCGATAACGCGGTGGCCGACCCGAAGTCGGAAGAAAAGCAACAGCCCGAATACTGCAAAAATGAAACGCGCTCGATCAAGCCGAACATCCTTATTGCGGTGGGCATCTGTACGCATCTTGGCTGCTCGCCGACGTCGAAATTCAAGCATGGCAATGAGGATGGGATGGGCGAGGACTGGCAGGGGGGGTTCATATGTCCTTGCCACGGTTCAACCTTTGATTTCGCCGGTCGCGTGTTCAAGAACAAGCCGGCGCCAACCAACCTTATCGTGCCGCCGCACACGTATCTCTCGGATACGCGCATCCTGATCGGCGAAGACAGGAAAGAGGTGTGAACGATGGCTGCTGACAACGGTTACGAAAAGTACAAGTCGGACGGCACGCTGATCGGCAACGTGCTGCAATGGGTTGATGCCCGTTTTCCGGCTACTTCGATGTGGCGTTCGCATTTATCCGAGTATTACGCACCGAAAAACTTCAACTTCTGGTATTTCTTCGGCAGCCTGGCCATTGTCGTTCTGTCGATGCAGATCATTACCGGAATTTTTCTGGTGATGTTCTACAAGCCGGATGCCGCGCTTAATGCCAGCGGTGTTCCGGTAGCCTTTGCCAGCGTCGAATACATCATGCGTGACGTCAACTGGGGTTGGTTGATCCGTTACATGCATTCGACCGGCGCCTCGGCCTTTTTTGTCGTCGTCTATCTGCATATGTTCCGGGGCTTGCTTTATGGCTCTTATCGCAAACCACGCGAACTGATCTGGGTGTTTGGCATCCTGATCTTCCTTTGCCTGATGGCCGAGGCCTTCATGGGCTACCTTCTGCCGTGGGGGCAGATGTCTTACTGGGGCGCGCAGGTTATCGTGAATCTGTTTTCGGCGATCCCGTGGATTGGCGAATCTCTCTCAATCTGGATTCGCGGCGACTATGTGATCGGCGACGCAACGCTAAACCGTTTCTTCTCCTTCCACGTCATTGCCATCCCGCTGCTGCTGCTCGGTCTGGTCGCTGCCCATATCCTGGCGCTGCATGAGGTCGGCTCGAACAATCCTGACGGAATCGAAATCAAGGACAAGGTCGATGAGAACGGCATTCCGCTCGACGGCGTGCCTTTCCACCCTTATTACACGGTCAAGGATATCGTCGGCGTCGTAGTCTTCCTGATGATCTTTTCGGTGATCGTGTTTTTTGCGCCAGAAGGGGGGGGGTACTTCCTCGAGTACAACAATTTCTTCCCGGCTGATCCGCTGAAGACGCCACCACATATTGCGCCAGTGTGGTATTTCACGCCGTTTTATTCGATGTTGCGGGCAATCGTTTGGCCGATCCTCGGTATCGAAGCCAAGTTCTGGGGCGTTGTCGTGATGGGCGCTGGCGTTGTGATTCTGGCCTTTCTACCGTGGCTGGATCGCAGTCCGGTAAAGTCGATTCGTTATCGCGGCCCGATTTTCAAGACCTTGCTTGCCTTGTTTGTATTTTCTTTCCTGACGCTTGGTTTCCTTGGAACCCAAGCACCAAATTACGCTTTCTTCGGCTTGATTCCGGGCGCTCCGATCGCACAACTGATGACGGCCTATTATTTTCTTTTCTTTCTGACGATGCCCTGGTGGTCGAAAATCGACAAGTGCAAGCCAGTACCTGAACGGGTGAGGTTCAAATGAAAGCGAACTTCATCAAGCGGTTGCTGTTGGCTTTTTTGATCGTTCCGGCAGCGGTATTGGCTTCGGGTACGGCATTGCCGCTCGATCGTGCGCCCAATGTTCAGAGCGATCAGGCCGCCTTGCAAAATGGCGCGAGGCTATTCGTGAATTACTGCCTTAACTGCCATGGCCTGAGTTTTGTGCGTTACAACCGTTTGACGGAACTGGGCTTAACCGAGCAGCAGGTCAGGGATAACCTGATCTTTACGGCCGAAAAGATCGGCGAACCAATGCGTATCGCCGCACGTCCGTCGGAGCAAAAGCAATGGTTTGGTGTGGCGCCACCAGATTTGTCGCTGGTCGCGCGCGCGCGTTCATCGAGCGATGGCAGTGGGGCAGACTGGCTGTATACCTATTTGCGCTCGTTCTATCGTGACGAACAACGACCGACCGGCTGGAATAACACGCTTTTCGCCAATGTCGGTATGCCGCATGTCTTGTGGGAACTACAGGGCCTGCAGGTGTTGAATCACGAAATACACGAGTTGGAGCTGGCGAGTTCCGGGCAACTAGGCAAAGCCGAATACGATAAGCAGGTTGCTGATCTGGTGGGCTTTCTTGTCTGGGCTGGCGAGCCCGCGGCGGAGTTCCGAAAGCAGTTGGGTTTTGGTGTTTTGGCTTTTCTGGTCGTCCTCTTTGGCTTTGCCTATGCGCTGAAGAAGGCCTATTGGAAAGATGTTAAATAGCGTGTAGGTTACTGTTTTGTAACCGTTTTATTGGCATTGGCATTACTAGCGCCAGTGGATAACAAGCCCGGTGCCAGTGTGGTGTCGGTTCGTTTTTTTGAGGTATTGATCATGATGAATCTCTATTCGGGCACAACCTGCCCATTCAGCCAACGTTGCCGTATCGTCTTGTACGAGAAGGGCATGGATTTCCAGGTGATTGATGTCGACCTCTTTGCCAAGCCAGAAGACATCGCCATGATCAATCCCTACGGTCGGGTACCTGTCCTCGTCGAGCGCGATCTGATCCTCTACGAACCGAATATCATCAACGAGTACATTGATGAGCGCTTCCCGCATCCGCAGCTGATGCCGGCAGATCCGATCATGCGTGCGCGTGCGCGTCAACTCCTGATCACCATGGAGCGCGAAGTTTTCGCGCACATAGAGACTCTGGAAAAAGGCCTAAAAACGGCGGACAAGGCGCGTCAAATTATTCGTGATCGACTGACCGAAATGGCTCCCGTATTTGTTAAGCAAAAACATATGCTTGGGGAAGATTTCTCAATGCTTGATGTTGCCATAGCGCCGCTGCTTTGGCGTCTTGATCACTATGCAATCGAATTGCCTAAGTCAGCCGCGCCTTTGATGAAGTACGCCGAGCGGATTTTCAGCCGTCAGGGATTTATCGACGCCTTAACCCCTTCTGAAAAGGCAATGCGCAAGTAGTTTGTATCGAAATACGTTCGGTGAGCACCGGACGTATTTATCGTCCTCTGATGAGTCTCTGGAGCACCGTTGGAACAGCCTTCAACAAAACCCTATCTAATACGAGCGCTACACCAGTGGTGCAGCGATAATGGTTTTACGCCATATATTGCGGTCGTTGCCAATGGTCGAGCGAAAGTGCCACGCGAATTCGTGCGCGATGGTCAGATCGTTCTGAACGTCAGCTATACGGCCACAGGCCACCTCGATATAAGCAATGACAGGATCACTTTTCAAGCGCGTTTTGGCGGCATTGCCCGTGACATTTCAGTTCCCATCGGCAACGTGCTTGCAATTTATGCCAAGGAAAACGGTGCAGGTATGGCATTTGAAGCTGATGGCGATGATGCCACTGACGGCAAACAGGAGTCAGAAGAACATACCGAGCCAGAACCGCCGTCGCCGCAGCCCTCGGGACGCCCGAAACTTCAACGCATCAAGTAGCTCCGCTTGCAAGGCAAGCGTCTTTGTCTTGGAGCGCGGACGAGAGCTGGAAGCAAACTGATATAATGCTCGACGTGTGCTCCGGAGATGAAATGGGGTAGACACAAGATATTCAAAGTAAAATCTACACGATTCATGATATGACTGAGTAAGTTCAATAAATTGCAGTCAGTTAAAATCTCGTAGATAGATGACTTCGATATACCAAAACTAATAGCAGCAAGTAGTGAAATGCATCAGCATGTAGCCCCGTGCCGGGGTGGTGAAATTGGTAAACACAGCGGACTTGAAGAAAATTGAGCACCGGGAGGCGAAAGCACCCGAGTGAATCCCGTCAAATTCGGAGAACCCCCTGGTCAAAAGACCGAGGCAACGCCGAGCGAAGCCTGATGAGAGTCGGGAACGTGTAGAGACTAGACGGCGGGTACCTAAGGCACGAAAGTGCTAGGGTAAAGGCATAGTCCAGCGCACGAACAGCCTCTTGGCTGGCATCGAAAGATGCAGTGTGATGAAAATCCGCCGGAGAAATCCCTGCCGGTTCGATTCCGGTCCCCGGCACCATCAACTTTATTTGAAAGTTGAAGTAACAATCTCTGGGCATAGCCTGGGGAATTCAATTGTGAGCCGCTCACAGCGGCTGGTCGGGGTCGCTAGCGCGGCCCCGCATTCTTGGAGCCACCGGCTCGGTGGTGGCTCATCTCTACAGGCTGACTTGATCCAATCGCTCGTTCTTTTGCTACTGCTTCTTGAAACTATAGACGGTAGTAGAACTTCATTTCTGCTAGGCTAAACGTGATAAACCTAGATAAGTACAACGAACGCAAAGCAAAACCAACGAATTTTGTGTTTTTCACAGTTTGCTCAATTAGGGGGCTGTAAAAAGACTCAAAGACACGGCTTTTATGTTGTGCTCGTTGTGTCGTTGTGCTTTGATTCTGCGTTTTTAGGATAAATCAGCGCCTCCTTAATCAAACAAGTGCTATCTGGAAAGATGTTTATGATCAAATTGTCCCGTTCAGCGAAGCTCGGCTTGATTCTTGGCGCAGGACTCGTTGTTGCGGCTTTGGCGTGGTTTTTTACTTCGCGTAGCGGAGAGGCAGGGCCAAAGAGCGATGGCGCGAAATCCGCCAAGGCCGCCTTAAGCGTTACAGTGACGCAGGCGGTGCAAAGTGACTGGCCGATGACGCTTTCTGCCAACGGCAACATCACGGCTTGGCAGGAAGCCATAATCGGCACCGAAGCCGGCGGTTTGCGCCTTGAGGAGGTGCTGGTCAATATTGGCGACAAGGTCAGGAAAGGCCAGTTGCTGGCGCGTTTGCAGAGCGCCACGATCAGCGCCGAACTGGAGCAGGCGCGGGCGAGTCTTGAGGAAGCCGAGGCCACGCGGGCAGAAGCGACAGCTAACGCCGACCGGGCGCGCAAGTTGCAGCCGACCGGGGCGATGAGCACACAGCAGATCAACCAGTGGCTGACCACCGAGCGTACGGCGCAGGCACGCGTCGGGGCGCTCAAGGCACGGATCAAGGCCGATCAGGTTCGTCTGACGCAAACGCGCATTCTGGCGCCCGATGACGGCTCAATTTCGGCACGGGTGGCGACGGTAGGTGCTGTCGTTCAAGCGGGGCAGGAGTTGTTCCGCCTGATTCGTCAGGATCGTCTGGAATGGCAGGCCGAGGTTCCTGCCAGCGACTTGCAGCGGCTCAAGCCGGCGATGAAAGTTACGGTGTTTACGGCAAGCGGTGCGGCAGTTCCAGGTACGCTTCGCGTTGTGGCGCCGAGCATTGACCCGCAAACACGCACCGGGCTGGTTTATGTGGATATCGAGCAGACGCAGGATGCCAAGGCCGGAATGTTTGCCCGGGGTGAGATCGATCTGGGTCGAACGGCGGCGCTTAACTTGCCGCAATCGGCCGTGCAGATGCGTGATGGCTTTCACTACGTCTATGGGGTTGGCGCAGATAACAAGGTGACGCAGTTCAAAGTCAGCATCGGCCGTCGTTCGGCTGACCGTGTCGAGGTGACCGGTGGCCTTGACGCCAGCCAGCGCCTTGTTGCCAGCGGCGTCGGTTTCCTCGTCGATGGCGACGTTGTCCGCGTTGTCTATGCGCCGGCCGTTCCCGCAGCAAAGTGAGGGTGGGCGGATGAACGTTTCTTCCTGGTCCATACGTAATCCGATTCCGGCGATTCTGCTGTTTCTGTTGTTGACCCTGGCCGGACTGCTGGGTTTTCAGGCCATGAAAATCCAGCAGTTTCCGGATATCGAAATGCCCTTGGTGATCGTTACAGCGCAATTGCCTGGTGCGTCCCCGGCGCAACTGGAAACCGAAGTGGCGCGCAAAATCGAGAATTCCGCAGCGACCTTGCAGGGCGTCAAGCACATCTACACCAAGGTGCAAGATGGACTGGTGACGATTACCGTCGAGTTCCTGCTGGAAAAACCGATTCAGGAAGCGACCGAGGAAGTGCGTGACGCCATTTCCCGGGTTCGTTCCGATCTTCCCGGCGAGATGCGCGAACCGATTGTGTCGAAATCCAATCTGGCTGGGACGCCGATTCTGACCTACGCCATTGCTTCGTCGAAAATGGACGACGTGGCTCTGTCATGGTTTGTCGATAACGACATTACCAAGGCATTGCTCAGCGTCAAGGGCGTTGGCGCGGTCACTCGCGTGGGCGGTGTTGTCCGGCAGGTGCGGGTTGAGCTTGAGCCGGACAAGTTGCTGGCGCTCAAGGCCACCGCCTCGGATATTTCCCGGCAGTTGCGCAAAGTCCAGCAAGAAGCCTCGGGCGGACGTGCCGACGTGGGCGGTGCCGAGCAGTCGGTGCGAACGATTGCCACCGTGCAGACGGCGGCCGAGCTCGCGGCGACGCAGATTGCGTTAAGCGACGGGCGCAGTATTCGCCTGGATCAGGTGGCGACGGTCGAGGATACGGTGGCCGAACGGCGCAGCATTGCATTGCTCAACGGCAAACCGGTGGTTGGCTTCGAGATTGTTCGCAGTCGTGGCGCCAGCGAGGTGGGCGTGATGAACGGTGCGCGTGCCGAGCTTGAGCGCATGAAGGAGAAGCATCCCGACATCGCGGTGACCGAAGCCTTCAATTTCGTTACGCCGGTGGTGGAGAATTACGAAGGCTCGATGCTGCTGATGTACGAAGGCGCCTTGCTGGCGGTGATCGTCGTCTGGTTCTTTTTGCGCGATTGGCGCGCGACTTTTGTGTCGGCGACGGCCTTGCCGCTTTCGATCATCCCCACCTTTGCGGCGATGTACCTGTTCGGCTACACCATCAATGTCGTTACCTTGCTGTCTCTGTCGCTGGTCATCGGGATTCTGGTCGACGATGCCATCGTCGAGATCGAGAACATCATCCGTCACCTGCAGATGGGCAAAACGCCTTATCAGGCAGCGATGGAAGCGGCCGACGAAATCGGCCTGGCGGTGATTGCCACGACCTTCTCGCTGGTTGCCGTGTTTCTGCCGACAGCGTTCATGACTGGCGTGGTCGGCAAATTCTTCGTCCAGTTCGGCTGGACTGCGGCGATCTCGGTTTTCTTCTCGCTGGTTGTGGCGCGAATGCTCACGCCGATGATGGCCGCTTATCTGCTCAAGCCTTCGACCCGTGGTCACGAGCAGGCACGCTGGGAGCGCCATTACATGGGCTTTGCCGCGTGGTGTCTCAAGCATCGGGTGAAGACCAGCGCCGTCACGATCCTGTTTTTCTTTGGCGTGCTGGTCGGTTTGACGCCGTTGTTGCCCACGGGATTCATGCCGCCGGACGACCTCTCGCAGACGCAGGTAACCTTGCGTTTGCCGCCGGGCAGCACCTTCGAGCAAACCTATGCCACGACGCGGCAGGCCGAAGCGCTGATCAAGAATCACCCGCATGTCCGGAATATCTATACCACAATTGGCGGCGGCGCGTCCGGGAGCGACCCGTTCGAAGCTGGTGGGGCAACCGTCACGCAGGCGACGCTGACGCTCAACCTGACGCCACGCAAGGAGCGTAAAGGCATCAGCAAACAGGTAATCGAGACCGACTTCCGGCGTTTGCTCGAGGCGGTGCCCGGCGCACGCGTCAAGGTCGGCTTTGGCGGCTCGAATGAAAAATACGTGCTCGCCCTGGCCGGCGACGACGGCCGGGTGCTGGCCGAGCATGCACAACAGGTCGAGCGCGAGTTGCGCAGCTTGCCCGGCATCGGTGCGGTGACTTCGAGTTCCAGCCTGGTACGTCCGGAAGTGGTGGTTCGCCCGAATTTCGCCCGGGCGGCCGATCTGGGTGTTTCTTCCGAAGCCATTGCCGACACGCTGCGCATCGCGACTGCCGGCGATTACGATCAGGATCTGGCCAAGCTCAACCTTTCGCAACGACAGATTCCGGTGGTCGTCAAGATTCGCGACGAGGCGCGGCAGGACTTTGATCTGCTCTCACGCCTGACGGTACCCGGCGCTCATGGACCGGTACTGCTAGCCAGCGTGGCGGATGTTGTTTTGGCCAGCGGCCCGGCGCAGATCGATCGCTATGATCGGGTGCGTAACGTGAATATTGAGGTTGAGCTGAACGGTCAACCGCTTGGCGATGTGGAAGCCAGAGCTTTGAAGCTGCCGAGTTTGGAGCAACTGCCGGCGGGAGTGATCATCAAGGCAGTCGGCGATGCCGAGGCGATGAGCGATCTCTATTCAGGCTTCGGCATCGCCATGCTGACCGGCGTGTTGTGTATCTACGTGGTGCTGGTCTTGCTGTTCAAGGACTTCGTGCAGCCAGTGACGATTCTGGCCGCGCTGGTGCTCTCGGTTCCCGGCGCCATTCTGGCCTTGTTCATTACGCACACTGCGCTGTCGATGCCGGCGATGATCGGCTTGATAATGCTCATGGGCGTAGCGACCAAAAACTCGATCCTGCTCGTCGAATACGCCATCATGGCGCGCCGTCACCACGGCATGAACCGGCTTGAAGCCTTGCTCGACGCTTGCCGCAAGCGGGCGCGGCCGATCGTGATGACCACCGTGGCGATGGGCGCCGGCATGTTCCCAATCGCCATTGGCCTCGGCAACGATCCGAGCTTCCGTGCGCCGATGGCGATTGTTATCATTGGCGGTTTGATTACCTCGACTTTCCTCAGCCTGTTGGTGATCCCGGTGGTGTTTACTTACGTCGATGATGTGCGGGAGTTCGTGATGCGCCTCGTTCATCGCACCTAGCGGGTGAGCGAAGCAGGCGAAGCCTGAACTGATGGAGGAGGAGAGATGGGCGAACGCGTGTTGGTGATCGATGCCGATGCCGCGCTCGCCCGCATGGCGGCCGACTACTGATATCGAGCGTGGATTCCGCGTCCTAAAGTCAGAAATCGAGATCGGCCCCGTCTGTCATCGTCGGCCCGACCGGATCAAAGCGCATGCCTCAATCAGCTTCATCGCGCTCATCCTGTACCAGGTGATGCGCCACGGCTTACAGGCCGCCGACGCAAGGACCTCGCCAGAAAAAACACTGGCTCAGCTTTGTCGCATCCAGCATCACCGCATTACCTGTCGGCGCGCGTTTAAAACAGACCAATCTATCAATTAAGGACCGCTCAAACATGAAGGGCATCTGGGCTGGTTTATGTCCCGAGTGTCTCCCGAGAAAACAGATAAGCAAACTTTTTGTCCTCATTCAACATGTGCAGGGAAATCACTTCGGTTATCAGGAAATCTACTAACTCACCCACGGACACTCCCGCTTCTTGATTAACGTGGCGGCGAAGTTCGAGTGCTCGCGTTACCAAAGTTTTGTGAATTTCGGCGTGTCTCTGAAGGTGTTCGTAAGCGTACTTTTCAAGAAACGCCTCTTCGTTGGAAAAGTGCTTCACGACATGAGCCAAGAGCGCATCGAACGCCTCTTCAAACGGTACTGGCTCTTCGATTCGTGTAGCCACCTTGCCTAAAAGAACATTACTCAGCCGGAACAACTCTCGATGCTCGTCATCAATAACCGGCTGTCCGCAAGCGAAAGCTGCCTTCCATGTTAAACGGACAATCGACTGGCCTGCTGAACTGATTTCGTCGGTATTTTGCGGCTCCTCACTCAAGGCGCATAACTCCACCGCATTCCCCCCTGCGCTTTTTGCTTGGTACATGGCACGATCGCCTACACGTAATAAATCTTCTTCAGTGTTGCCATGATCCGGGTACATTGCAATGCCAATGCTCGATGATGCATGCAGCTCCAGTTGGCTTGGGGTGATAAACGGTCTTTCCAGTTCCAAGCGGATTTTTTCGGCGACTGCCTGCGAATCTTTGCCGGTTTGGATATCAGGCAATAGCACCAGGAATTCGTCTCCGCCCACCCGTGCAACCGTATCTGAGGCGCGAAGGCAACTCTCAATGCGTCGTGCCACCGCCTCTAGTATCCAATCTCCGGCTTCGTGCCCGTATTCGTCGTTGATTGGTTTGAATTTGTCGAGGTCTATGAATAGCAAGGCCATGCGCGACTGGGTACGTTTGGCTCGTGCAAGCCCTTGGCTCAAGCGATCATTGAAAAGCCGCCGATTGGGCAAACGGGTTAGCGGATCGTAATACGCAAGTTGTTCTACTTCTTTTTCCAGTTGTTGGCGCTCGGTGATGTCGCGCATTGTCGCTACATAGTGCGTCGTCTGTCCGTCACTTGCCTTTACAGCGGTAACAGTGAGCTGTTCCGGATAAATTTCGCCATTTTTGCGCTGGTGCCATATCTCGCCATGCCAAAAGCCAGTGCTGTTTATGGTTGCCCACATGGCCGCGTAAAAATCCTCGTCATGGCGAGGTGATCGCAGCATGCGAGGAGTTTTGCCAATAACATCCTCCGCTGAATAGCCGGTGATTTGAGAAAACGCTTTGTTCACCCGCAATATCACTTGATCCGTGTCGGTTACGATCATGCCGTCTTGGGATTCAAATGCCGTAGCGGCAATGTGTAAGTCCTGTTCGACTTTTTTTCGTTCAGAAATGTCGCGAGTGACACCAAGCAAGCTGACGAACTCACCGAGTTCATTCTGTATTGCTGTAACGCTCACTTCTGTCCAAACTGTGCCTCCCCACTTGCAGGGCTGTTCCAGTTCTGCACGAAAATCAGCAACCGGCCGTTTGGCATGAATCGCCTGGATTGCCAGCCCCAAGCCGGCCGCTGCGATTTGTGCGCTTTCCGGCGTTAGTGCCTGATCAAGCGTCTGCTGCATTACCTCGTCAGCAGAGTAGCCTCGCAGACGTTCCACGGAGGGGCTTACGTAAGTGAAACGCCCGGTTAAATCCATCGTCCAGATGACGTCGGAAGCGTTATCGGCTAGCAGTCGGTGACGTTCCTCGGAAATACGCAGTGCTTTGCGAGCCTCCTGGCTGGCGTTTAGCGCGAGTTGAAGACGGTGATTGTTGCGCAAAATGTACAGAACGATCAGAACGGCCGTTACTAGCAAAGCCAGCAGAATATAGACGCGTGTCCAATCAACGCCCTGCTGGACGTTGATGGCAACATGCTTGTTAGCAATCGCTTCACGCTCTTGTGGCGTGATCGTCTCAACTCCTTTGTTCAGAATGGACCTGAGTACGGTTTCGTTCTTGAGTACGCCAATACGAAGCTGGTTCGTGTAATCGGGAATTTGTCCTGCAATCTTTAGATTAAACAGACCTTCTTTCTTGATGGCGTTAGCTGCCACGATCAGGGAACGGATCGTTAAATCAGCTTTGCGTTCGGAAACCAAGGTCATCGCTTCTGGTTCGCTGGCGGTGAGGACGATCTTTAGGTTAGGAAAATCGCGACGAACGCGTTCTTCAACCATCGTGCCGCGTGGTAGCGCAATGCGTTCGTCTTTAAGCCCTCTGGCGTCAGATATATAGCGATGCTCTTCTCGGGTGATGATGATGTTCGGATCTGAAAAAATAGGATCGGTGAAAATTAACCAGGCAT
>RRZU010400285.1_pt1 | contig 24467 bp, 19 predicted proteins | sample 2165561 | NCBI WGS metagenome assembly RRZU01 (sample SAMN10456909, study PRJNA506462) | wastewater metagenome | isolation source: wastewater sludge | place: USA: Moscow, Idaho | reverse complement strand
GCGGCATCGCCGTCAGCGCGTTCGTCTCCTACCTCGCGGGGCTGGAGTCGTGAAGCAGTACCTGGACCTCCTGACCCACATCATGGAGAAGGGGGTCGACAAGTCGGACCGCACCGGCACCGGAACCCGCTCGGTGTTCGGTTACCAGATGCGCTTCGACCTCGCCGACGGCTTCCCGCTGCTGACCACCAAGAGGGTGCACACGCGGTCGGTGTTCGGCGAGCTGCTGTGGTTCCTGCGCGGCGACACCAACATCGGCTGGCTGCACGACAACAAGATCACCATCTGGGACGAGTGGGCCGATGAGTTCGGCGACCTCGGCCCCGTCTACGGCTACCAGTGGCGCTCGTGGCCGACGCCGGACGGCGGGCACGTCGACCAGCTGGCGCGCGTCGTCGAGTCGATCAGGAACAACCCCGACTCGCGGCGCCACATCGTGTCGGCCTGGAACGTCGCGGACGTCGACGACATGGCGCTGCCCCCTTGTCACGCGCTGTTCCAGTTCTACGTGGCGCCCGCCGCCGACGGAGGCCCCGGCGTGCTCAGCTGCCAGCTGTACCAGCGCTCGGCAGACGTCTTCCTCGGCGTGCCGTTCAACATCGCCTCCTACGCGCTGCTGACGCACCTCGTGGCCCAGGTGACGGGCCTCCGCGTGGGCGAGTTCGTGCACACCCTCGGCGACGCGCACATCTACTCGAATCACTTCGAGCAGGTCGCGACGCAGCTGGGCCGCGAGCCCGGGTCCCTGCCGCGGCTCCGCCTGAACCCCGACGTCACGGAGCTGGACGCCTTCGAGCTGTCGGACATCGCCGTCGAGGGCTACGACCCGCAGCCGGTTATCACGGCGCCCATCGCGGTGTGACCTGACCAACTACCCTTGACCCATGAGTGAGCTGCGGCCGTCGTTCGGGGAGCGCGACACCTACCTCAACCTGCTGTCGGCCGCGTACGCCGACGGCAGGATCGACGACGAGGAGTTCGACCGGCGCACGCAGGGCGTGCTGTCGGCGGTCACACACAAGGACGCCATCGCGCAGTTCGAGGGGCTCCCCGCGCCGAACGTGCTGCCCGCCCCGGCCAAGCCCGCGCCCCCGCCGAGGCCGGTGCCGCCGCCCAGCGTGCCCCCGCAGCCGCCGGCCGGGCCGCTGTATTCCATCGAGCCCGCCCCAGTCCGGTTCACCCCGGCCCCGCGCCGGTCCGACGACGGCCCCGGCGCGATGATCGTCAAGGTGGTGGTGGGGGTCGCCGCCGCCGCGATCGGGCTGACGGTGATCGGCGGCTTCATCAGCGCGGGCACGGCGATGAACCAGTTCAACCAGTGGGGGCCGGGCGTCGTGGACATCGACGGGGTCGGCCCCGTCGAGATCGATGGCAACTGGCCGGAGAACGCGTTCCCTGAGGCGACGATCGACCACGTGGAGTCGACCTTGGCCCAGCTCGAGGGGGAGGGCTGGACTTCGGTCGCCGAGCTCCACATCGAGGAGGGAGCGATCACGGGGAGGGCTACGGCGCCGGGGACGTCAGAGGTCGTGTTCTTCTCTAGCCAGGCGGACGGTTCCCTCTCGATTTCCAGGACGGCGGGTACGGTCGTGCCCGCGGTAGAGACGGTCGAGGTGTCAGACGGAGTGATCTTGGCACTCAAGAATGTCGAGGCCGAACTGATGGGCGTCCCGCTCGAGACGACCCTCGCGTGGGTGGACGACGAGCCCTTCCTCGACGTGACGTTCGTCAATGACAGTGCGGAGATCGACACCGTCCGGTTCGATCTCGCGGGCAATCAGGAGTAGAGGGAGGGGCGAATGAGGATCGTGGCGATCGCGGCGGTGGCCGACAACCGGGTCATCGGCTCGGGCGATGACATGCTGTGGCACCTGCCGGAGGACTTCGCGCGGTTCAAGCGCGTCACCACCGGCAACACGCTGATCTTCGGGAGGCGCACGCACGAGCAGATCGGCCGCACGTTGCCGAACCGTCGCATCATCGTCGTCACGCGCGACGAGGACTGGACGGGCGAGGGCGTCGAGGTCGCCCACTCGATCGAGGAGGCGCTGGAGCTGGCCGCGAACACCCCTGACAAGGTGTGTTACGTCGGCGGCGGGGCGCAGATCTACGAGGCCGTGTGGCCGTACCTGACGGAGCTGGACATCACGATCGTGCACCAGTCGCCCGAGGGCGCCGCGCTGTTCCCGCCGATCATCGCGCGCGAGTGGACCGAGGTCTCGCGCGAGCAGCGCGTCGGCTTCGACTTCGTGCGGTATCTTCCGACGCCCGCACAGACCCACCAATAGGGCGCCTGCAAGGATCCGCCAACATCGGGCCCGAAATGGCATGAAGATGCCGGTTGGGGCCCGATGTTGGCAGATCCTTTCACGCGAGACGCGCCCACGCGGCACTAGACTGCCGCGCATGTTCTGGTACCGGTTCTTCAAGTTCACGATCTTCAGGCCGCTGGTGAAGCACGGTTGGGGCGCCGTCGTGATCGGCTCCGAGAACTACCCGCGCGAGGGCGGGCTGATCATGGCGAGCAATCACATCGGCGCGCTCGACTCGCTGATCATCCCCGCGATGCTGCCGCGGCCCCTGACCTTCCCCGCGAAGGCGGAGCTGTTCGCGAGCGGCGGCGGGGCAGGCGCCCGCATCGTCGCGTGGTTCCTGAAGACCATCAAGATGGTGCCGATGGACCGCAGCGGCGGCCGGGCCAGCGTGGACGCCCTGCAGCAGATCTCCGACCTGCTCGCCGAGGGCAACGCGATCGGCATCTACCCCGAGGGCACCCGCTCGCCCGACGGCCGCCTGTACAAGGGCAAGACGGGCATGGCGCGCATCGCGCTGCAGAACCGCGTGCCGATCGTCCCCGTCGGCATCTCCGGCTCCAAGTCGTTCAAGGGCCCCTTCGGGATTCCGTGGGCCAAGCGCCCCGTCGTCGTGATCGGCAAGCCGCTCGACTTCAGCGCCTTCGCCGACACCCCCGGCAACAGCAAGGTGCTGCGCTGGGTGACCGACGAGACCCTCGCCGCCATCCAGGAACTCACCGGCCAGGAGTACGTCGACGTCTACGGCGCGCGCGTCAAGACCGGCGACCTGGCCGACGGCGGCGCCGACGCCTTCGTTCTCCCGCGTCCCGGCGGCGGCGAGCCGCCTGTCGTCGAGAGGCGGGCTCGCTGACACCTGGGGTACCCTTTCCCGCATGTCGAGCAACATGTCCCGGGAAGAACTGCGCGCGCTGCCCTTTGTCCAGCAGCCCACCTACCCGGATGCCGCGGCCCTCGACCGCACCATCGACGCGCTCGAGAAGCTTCCCCCGCTGGTCTTCGCCGGCGAGTGCGACGACCTGCGCGAGAAGATCGCCGACGTCGCCGAGGGCCGGGCGTTCCTGCTCCAGGGCGGCGACTGCGCCGAGACGTTCGAGGCCGTGACGGCCCAGGACATCAAGGGCAAGCTGCTGGTGCAGCTGTCGATGGCCGTCGTCATGACCTACGCGGCTCAGGTGCCCGTGGTGAAGGTCGGCAGGATCGCCGGCCAGTACGCCAAGCCGCGCTCCAAGGACACCGAGACCCGCGGCGACGTCACCCTGCCCGCGTTCCGCGGCGACGCCATCAATGGCTTCGAGTTCACCGAGGACGCCCGCGCGCACGACCCGGGCCGCCTGCTGCAGGTCTACAACTCGTCGGCGGCGACGCTGAACCTCGTGCGCGCGTTCGTGAAGGGTGGCTTCGCCGACCTGCGCGGCGTCCACAGCTGGAACGCCGCCTTCGTGCGCGACTCGGAGGTCGAGCAGGCCTACGAGGAGCTCGCCTCCGAGATCGACCGCGCGCTGGCCTTCATGGTCGCCTGCGGCGTGCACAACGGCGCGCTCAGCACCGTCGACTTCTACGCCTCGCACGAGGCGCTGCTGCTCGAGTACGAGCGCGCGCTGACCCGCGTCGACTCCCGGTCGCAGGAGCTCTACGGCTGCTCCGGCCACATGCTGTGGATCGGCGAGCGCACCCGCCAGCTCGACGGCGCGCACGTCGAGCTGCTGCGGCGCGTGCGCAACCCGCTCGGCGTGAAGCTCGGCCCGACGACGACCGCGGCGGACGCCATCGCGCTCGCCGACCGCCTCGACCCGGACCGCATCCCGGGCCGGCTCACGTTCATCACCCGCATGGGTGCAGGCAAGGTGCGCGAGGCGCTGCCGGCCATCATCGAGGGCGTGGAGGCCACGGGCCGCAAGGTCGCGTGGGTGTGCGACCCGATGCACGGCAACACCTTCGAGGCCGCCAACGGCTACAAGACGCGCTCGTTCGCCGACGTCGTCGACGAGGTCAACGGCTTCTTCGACGTGCACGAGCAGCTCGGCACCTGGCCAGGCGGCATCCACGTCGAGCTGACCGGCGACGACGTGACCGAGTGCGTCGGCGGCGTCAATAAGCTGAGCGAGGACGACCTTGCCAGCCGCTACGAGACCGTCTGCGACCCGCGTCTCAACCGCGACCAGTCGCTGGAGATGGCGTTCACCGTCGCCACGAGGCTGCGCTCGGGCCGGCTCGGGCGCGTGAACCCCGTCCAGGAGTTCAGGGCCAAGGAGCTGTGATCGACCTTCGCAGCGACACCGTCACGCGCCCGAGCGCGGAGATGCTGGCCGCGATGGCGGCCGCGCCTGTCGGCGACGACGTGTACGGCGACGACCCCACCGTCAACCTCCTGGAGGCGGAGGTCGCCGCGCTGTTCGGCAAGGAGGCGGGCCTGTTCTGCGCGACGGGGTCGCTCGCGAACCTGCTCGGCATCTGGCTGCACGTGCGGCCCGGCTCCGAGGTGCTCTGCGACGCGTGGGCGCACATCGCCCGCGCCGAGATGGGCGCGCACGGGGCGCTGCACGGCGTCACGATGCGGACCTGGGCGGCGCCCCGCGGAAGGCTGGACGCCGACGCGGCGCTCGACCTGATCGCGGTCGGCTGCGGCCCGTTCCTCGTGGAGACCGCCTGCGTCGCCGTCGAGGACACCCACAACTTCGGCGGCGGCACCGTGCAGGACTACGACGAGGTCGCCCGGTTCACCGTCGGAGCCCGCGAGCTGGGCGTGAAGACCCACCTCGACGGCGCTCGCCTGGCCAACGCCGCGGCCGTCACCGGGCGCGGTTTCGCCGAGTACGGGGCGCTGTTCGACACCGTCAGCCTGTGCCTGTCGAAGGGCCTCGGCGCGCCCGTCGGCTCGGTGCTCGTCGGCAGGGCCGACGACATCGCCCGCGCGCGGATCCAGCGCAAGCGCCTCGGTGCGGGCTGGCGCCAGGCAGGCCTGCTCGCCGCGGCCGCCCGGCACGCGCTGGCGCACAACCTCGACCGGATCGGCGACGACCACCTCGCCGCCCGTGCGCTGGCCCGCTCGCTGAACGAGGCGCGGCCCGGGAGCGTCGACGAGTCGGGGATCGAGTCGAACATCGTGCTCATCCCCGCCGACGGCGCCCCTCGGGTCGCGGCGCGGCTGAAAGAGAAGGGCGTGCTGATCTCCGTGCTCGGCCCGAACGCGCTGCGCGCCGTGACGCACCTGGACGTGACCGAGGCCGACTGCGCCGACGCCGGCCGCCTCCTCGCCGCCGCGCTGGGCTGAGCCGTCCGCCGTCGGCGAGGCCGGGCAGGCCTAGACTCGGCGACATGTGCTCGCGTTACGGCCTCGACGCCACGGTGGAGGACCTCGCCGGGGTCTTCGAGATCGACCTGGTCGGCGACGATGTGCCCGCTCCGGCGCCCGAGTCGCGCCCAACAGACCGCGTGGCCGTCGTCCTCGAGTCGGAGAAGACACCAGGGAGACGGCTCGAGGCGGCGCGCTGGGACCTCGCCCGGCCCGGCCAGAGGGAGCTTCGAGGGCCGCGCGGTCCGTTGATCAACGTGCGCGCGGAGACGCTGGCCTCGAAGTTCGGCTGGGCCGTGCAGCGGCGTCGATGCCTCATCCCCGCCACGGGCTACTGGGAGTGGACCGGCCCGAAGGGCGCCCGGCAGCCCTACGTCATCCGGCCGTCCGTCGGTGAGGTGCTGGCCTTCGCCGGGGTGTACTCGTGGTGGCGGGACCCGGGCAAGGACGAGGACGACCCGTCGAAGTGGGTGCTGACCGCCGCGATCCTCACCATGGACGCCGTTGAGCGGCTCGCGCCCATCCACGACAGGAATCCGGTGCCGCTCCCGGCCGACGCCTGGGACGACTGGCTCGACCCGACCACGCCGGGCACGGAGGCGCTGGTCGTGGCCGCGGTCAGCGAGGGCCGCGGCGTCGCCGCGACGCTGGACTTCGCGCCGGTCGACCGCGGCTGAGCGAGTGGCCCGCGAAGCCGCTTACCGCCGCCAGATGCCGCGGCCGATCCGCTCCAGCTCCGTGCCAAGGCTGTTGTCCGTGACGGTGTAGGCCCAGGTCGCGGTGGGGATGCGCGCGGCGAGCGCGCCGAGGTCAGGCCTGCCGTCGACGATGGGCGCGGCCTCCAGCAGGGCGACGGCGTCCTCACCGGCCCGGTCCAGGAACCCGGCGTAGGCGCGCGCCATCTCGCGCTCGAACTCCACCAGCGGGTCCTCGCGGACGAGCACGCGCAGGTGAATGCCCTCGCGGACCTCCGCGGCGTGGGCGAGGTGTGCGCTCCAGCGGTGGTCGATGGCGGCCATCCCGGCGAGGCGGGCGGCGTCGTCGAGCCCCGTGGCGCCGGTGAGACACTCCTCGCGTGCCGTCAACACGTGGTCGCGCTGGAGGCGCAGCAGGCGGCCGTAGCGCCAGGAGAGCCAGCGCAGCCCGCGCTGTTCCCCGTCGCTCACGCGCTGGGCATGCGCGACGACGCGCGTGACCTTGCGGTTCGCGGCGACGTCCTCGACGAGCCCCTCGGACGAGACGATGCGCGGGAGCGGGTACGTGGGATCGCAGGCGAGGACCAGCGGGTCGTCGAGGCAGGCCAGGAAGACCGACGCGCCCGGGTCCCCCTGCCGCCCCGCGCGGCCGCGCAGCTGGTCGTCGAGCCGGGCGCTGGGGAACCTGCCGACGCCGACGACGAGCAGGCCGCCCGCGGCGACGGCGTCGGGGGTGAGCACGATGTCGGTGCCCCGCCCCGCCATCTGAGTGGAGACGGTGATCCTGCCCGTCGCCCCGGCCTGGGCGATGACCTCGGCCTCCTCGCGGTCGTTCTTCGCGTTCAGCAGCACGCACGGCAGCCCGTCGGCGCGGAGCAGCTCGGCGTAGCGCTCCGAGTCGCGCACGCTCTGGCAGGCGACGAGCACGGGGCGCGACGCGCCGCGGGCCTCGGCGACGAGGGAGATCAGGGCGCGGTCGCGGTCGTCCCCGGTCAGGTAGAGACGAGTGGGCCGGTCGTCGCGGATGCAGGGCGTGTGCGGCGGCACGGCCACGACGTCGATCCCGTACAGCTGCTGCAGCTCGTCGGCCGCCGCGAGCATCGTCGCGCTCATCCCGACGACGCGGTCGTAGCCCTCGATCAGCTCGGCCACCGCCAGTTGGTCGAGCACCTCCAGGCCGGCTGCCGACCCGAGCCGCTCCTTCGCCTCGACCGCGAGCTGCAGCCCGTCTGGCCAGCGCTGGAGCCGCTCGACCCGCCCGCGCGATCCGCTGACCAGCCAGACGCGCCCGCCGACGACCACGTAGTCGACGTCGCGGCGCAGCACCGCGTGGGCATAGAGCGCGAGATTGAGGGAGACGAGGAACTCGGCGTCGGCGCCGAAGAGGTCGCGCCCGGGGAATGTGGCCTCGACGGCGCGGACACCGTCGTCGGTGAGGTTCACCGTTCGCCCGTCCGGGGCCACCTCGTAGTGCGCGTGCGGGGTGAGGGTGCGCGCGAAGTCGGCGACGGCCTCGGCGTGCTCGTCGAGGTGGTCCTCACCGTCCGCGGCGAGCACGAGCGGCACCCGGGCCTCGTCGAGCAGCACGGCATCCGCCTCGTCTAGCAGTACGACGTCCCTGCTCGCGCCCGTGCGGGCGGCGGGGTCGGCTGCGAGCCTGTCGCGGAGGACGTTGAACCCCGCCTCGCTGACCGACGCGTAGGTCACCGCCTGGCGGTACGCGCGCCGTCGCTCCGCGGGCGACGATGCCGAGGTGACGGCCCCGCAGGTCACGCCGAGGGCCTCGTATAGCGGCCCCATCCAGGCCGCGTCCCGCGCGGCGAGGTAGTCGTTGGCGGTGAGGATGTGCACGTCGCGGCCCTGCAGGGCATACCCGGCGGCGACGATCGCCCCGACCAGCGTCTTGCCCTCCCCTGTGGCCAGCTCGATGGAGCGCCCCCGCAGCATCGCGGCGGCGCTCAGGAGCTGGTTGGGAAACGGGTCCATGCCGAGCGACGTCCTCGCCGCGGCCGCCGCCGTCGCGAGGTAGCCCGCGAGCCCGTCGTCGGAGTCGGCGTCGAAGCCGCCGGGACCGGGAGCGGCGCGGGAAACGAGGTCGACGACGCGACCGAGTCCGCGGAGCTGGCGTTCGTTCCCGGAGCGGCGCATCGCCTCGCGGGCGCGGTCGGCGAGCGCGATCACGTGTTGACCAGGGCGGCGGAGGCGGGCATGAGCCCGAGTCTAGGGAAAGGCCGCGCCCGGACAACCTTTCCCGCCGGATGGAGCGTCGTATATAACGAAGTCGGAACAATGCCCGCCCCGCCCTTCGGCGCGGAGTGCGGCGGGGGTAGTGTTCCGGCAAGTTGGCGCCGCGATCTTGCCGCGGCCCGGTTCGCGAGGAGGCAGAAATGAAGCGTGGCCAGCGGTTGAGGAGCCTCCCGGCGATCCTCCTGGTGTTGCTGATGTCCGCGGTCCTTTCCGCGTGCGGCGCGGGCGGCGCGATGGAGGGCGGGATGGACTCCGGGGGCGCCATGCCGCAGGCGGCGGAGCCGGCGGGTGCTCTCGCCGCCGCTCCCGAGCAGGGCGGCGACGGGACCGGCGACGAGCGCATGGTGATCCGCACGAAGGTGCTCCGGCTCGAGGTGGCCAGCACGCCGGACGCCGTCGCGAAGGTCCGTGACCTGACGCGCACCCACTCCGGCACCGTCGAGGCGATGCAGGTCGCCACCGACAACGACGAGTGGATCTACCGCAACGACGAGAACGGCTACGGCGACGGCACCGCGCTCCGCGGCTGGGTCACCGTCCGGGTGCCCAGCGCGTCCTACGAGCAGTTCGTCGCCGACGTGACCGCCGTCGGCACCGTCAAGTACCAGTCCGAGGCCTCCGAGGACGTGACGCAGCAGCACGTCGACCAGTCCGCGCGGCTCGACAACCTGCGTGCCCAGGAGAAGCGCCTGCGCGACTTCTTCGACGCCGCGAAGGACGTCAAGGAGATGCTGTCCATCGAGCAGGAGCTGGGCCGCGTTCGCGGCGACATCGAGTCGTTGGACGCACAGGTGAAGTTCCTGGAGCGCCAGGCCGCCATGGCGACGGTGACCGTCGAGCTCTCCGAGCCCCGCCCCGTGGTCTCGCCGGGTGCCGAGTCCTGGGGCTTCATGGACGCGATCACCAACGGCATCCGCGGCGCCGCCTCGGTTCTCACGGGCTTCCTCACGGTGCTCATCGCGACCTCCCCGCTGTGGATCGCCGCCGCCGTGCTGTTCTTCCCGATCCGCGCCCTGATCCGCCGCCGCAGGGCGGCCAAGCCCCCGACGCGCCCCCCGTGGACGGTGAACGCGCCGTCCCCGTCGCCGCCGGAAGGCCCCGCCGAGGACTGAGGGTCTCGCTCGCGCACCGGCGCGGCGCGGCTCAACGGGCGGGGGGTTCGATCTCGGCGATGGGGCGGGGCCAGGCGCCGAGGCCCTGCCAGACGAAGTCGGGGACCCGGCCGAAGAAGCCGTGGAGGAAGCGCAGGGCGAGGTCGATGTCGTCGGGCATCCAGTCGTCCCTGCCGCCGACCTGGATGCGGCCCTGGGCGATCCGGAACGACGGCGCCCCCGCCCTCAGCAGGAACTCCATCTGGCGCTGGTGGATGACATCCGAGGCGAACTTCTGGTCGCGGGCGTTGACGCGCACGCGCTTGTTGAACTCCTCCCACTCGAACTTCTGCGAGCGGCCGAAGAGGCCCCAGTTGCAGGCGATGTCGCCGAACCGGAACGTCGTGCGGAACTCGCACAGGTCCTCGGAGTGGTGGTCCGTGTGCGTGCTGGTGTGCCCGTTGGCGTCGGTGCTCGTGCGCGTCGTCGTCCACTTGTGCGTCAGCCGGACGAACGGAAGCCCATTCCCGTCGCCGGTGATGATGTTGACGGCCTCGTGGTCGGAGCCGCCCTCGGTGTACTCGACGAGGTCGAGGTACCGGTCGTCCTGCGGGAGGTAGGTCCAGTCCGGGTGATCGTGGAAGGCGAGGTGCGTGGGCGGCGGCGGGCCGGTGAGCCGGGCATGGGACGACGCCAGCAGCTCGCGCCGCGCCTGGGCGAGCGCGTCGACGTCGGCCTGCAGCTCGTCGGCGTCCTTCCGGGCGCCGAGCATGACGAGCGAGGCGTGGTCGACGTGGATGCGGCCGGGAACCCCGACGGCCACGGCGGTCAGTTCCGCGGGCGGCATCGAGTGGGGGAGCGGCACGACCGCGACGGTCCCGCGCCAGGCGTCGGAGCGGTAGTCGAAGGAGGCGAAGGGCGTCCCGTCGCCCGCGGCGCCGACGACCTGGTCCTTGACCGAGCGGTCGAAGCCGACGCCGAACGGCGGCACGTTGAGGCCGTGCGTGATGCTGATGTCCGGCGAGCCGAGGAAGCTCCACCCCTTGGCCTGCAGCGCGGACACGTAGCGGTGCCGGAGGAACGCCCAGACGGCGAACCCGGCCGCGGCGAGGCCCAGCAGGATCAGGAACAGCGTGAGTAGACCGGACAAGACATCGGCTCCTTCATCTCGGTGGGCCTCGTGGCCCGATCCCGATCGGCACCTTCAGGCGCGACAGGCCACCAGTCTCCCAGGCCGCGAAGTCGACGCGCGCGTCAGGTCACGAAGAGCGTGATGGTGGAGCCCTTGGGGGCGGTCTTGCCCTCTCCCGGGTCGGTGCCCGAGGCGAGGTCGAGCGGGATGGGGAAGTCCGAGTTCCGCTCGATCGCCACCTCGAAGCCGAGGTCCTTCAAAATCTTCTCGGCCTCGCCCGACGACTTCAGCCGCACGCTGGGGATCTCGATCATCTCCGGCCCCAGCGACACGACGAGGTTGACCGTGTCGCCGCGCTTGCCCTCGCCGGTGCGCGGGTCCTGCCGGATGACGCGCCCGGCCTCCACCGTCGACGAGTGCTCCTCCGACGACTTCACCTCGAAGCCGAGCTCGTCCAACTGCTTCTTCGCCTCCTCGGCCGGGGCGTCGACGAGGTCGGGGAACCGGATGGGCTCGGGACCCTTCGACACCGTGAGGGTGATCTCGGTGCCCTTCTTCAGCTGCTCGCCCTCCTTCTCGGAGGCCTTCAGCACCTCGCCGACCGGCTTGGTCTCCGACCACGACTCCTTGACCTTGCCGACGACCATCCTGCCGTCGGTGATCGCCTTCTCGGCCTGGTCGCGCGTGAGGCCGACGACCTGCGGCATCGGGTAGCGCTCCGGCCCGAGAGACATGACCACCTGCACCGTCGCGTTGCGCAGCACGCGCTCGCCGGCGCCGGGATCGGTGCTGATGACCTGGCCCTTCGGCACGCTCTCGGAGTGCTCCCACGACAGCACGAGCTCGACGGCGTTGGCCGCGGCGGCCTCGTTGGCCTTGACCTCGTTCATCGCCGCCAGGGGCGGCACCGTCGTGAACCGGCCGGCGGTCCACCACCACGACCCGACGCCGAGCCCGGCCGTGACCAGGATCACTAGCGCGAGCAGGAGCGCGCCCCGTCGGCGACGGTGCACCGGATCCTGCGACACGTGCAGCTGCGGGAAGACGGGCGTGCGCTGGCTGCGCGGTCGATCGTACGAGGACGGAGACGACGGCGACACGGGCGCGACCTCCGGGGCGGGAACGGGCGTGACGGACGGCGAGGTCGCGCGCCACTGCTCCCTGCGGACGACGATGGTCTCGGGTGTGGGCCCCGAGGCCGGCCGGGGCCGGTCAACGGTGCGCGGTCGCACGGGCTGGGGGTCCTCCTCCGGCGGGGAGTCCGGCAGCAGGGCGGCGGCCAGGGCGGGGTTGTCGCGGCCCCCGCCGCGGGCCAGCTCCAGCTTGGCGCGGCGCACGGCGGTCAGCAGCTCACGGCCGTCGACGATCCGGGCGCGCGGGTCGCGGGCGGTGGCGGCGAGCACGAGGGTGTCCACGTAGTCGGGGATCGGCCAGTCGGCGGCGTGCCCGATCTCGGCGAGCCGCTCCGACGGCTTCTCGATGTCGACGTTCACGTGTCGGTAGGCGATCTGGTAGTTGTTCTCCCCGGTGTGCGGCTTCTTGCCGGTCAGCAGTTCGAACAGCACGACGCCCGCGGAGTAGACGTCGCTGCGGCCGTCGGGCCGCGAGTGCGTCACCAGCTCCGGCGGCAGGTAGCTGGCCGTGCCGACGAGCACGCCGGTGGCGGTCATCTGCGGCGAGCCCACCTGGCGGGCAAGCCCGAAGTCGGCCACCTTGACCTGGCCGCGCTCGGCGATGAGGACGTTCTCCGGCTTGATGTCGCGGTGCACGACGCCGGCCTCGTGCGCGGCGGCCAGCGCCGCGGCGACCTGCTCGAACACGTCGAGGGCGCGCTCCGGCGACATCGGGGCCTCGCGGGAGATGACCTTGCGCAGCGTCTCGCCCTCGATGTACTCCATCACGATGTAGGGCTTCCCCTCGGAGGAGCCCTGATCGAAGATGCTGACGACGTTCGGGTGGCCGAGCACCGCGGCGGCGCGTGCCTCACGGTCGAACTTGGCCGCGAACTCGTCGTCCTCGCCGAGGTCGCTGCGCATCACCTTGATGGCGACCTGCCGCGAGAGGCGCAGGTCGCGAGCGCGATACACCGTGGCCATGCCGCCGCGCGCGATCTTCGCCACGATCTCGTAGCGGTCGTCGAGCACTTGGCCGACCAACGGGTCGAAAGTGCTGTTCATGCCACTCCATGCACGGTCGGGGAAGGAGGCCGTGTGAGCCCGTCTGCGCGACGATTCTCCCACACCGTCGGCCGCTCGCCGCGAATCCTGGCCGTGATCCACCAGGTGGCCTCCACCGCGGCCATCGCGACGAGCCCGGCGACGACGCCGAAGGTCACCGTCGCCGGGTCCGAGACATCGAGGGTGAGCGGGCGCCGGAACGCGGGAACCGCGAACACCGCGAAGTAGAAGCCGTAGGCGAAGGCGACGAGGAGAAGGCGCCACCAGACGTACGGGCGGGCGACAACGGACAGCACCCAGGTCGCCGACATGATCAGCGCGATCAGGGTCGCCGTCGACGCCCGCACCTGGACGTCGTGCGGGAGGTCGGCAAGGCCGCCCCGGGTCGCGAGGTACGTCGTCAGGGCCGCCGCCGCGACGATCAGCCCGCCGGGGACGGCGGCGGCGAGGGTCCGGGCGACGAAGCCCGGCCGCGCGCGCTCCCTGTTGGGCGCGAGGCTCATCAGGAAGGCGGGGATCCCGATGGTGAACCAGCCCACGATGGTCATCTGCAGCGGAAGGAACGGGTTGGGCAGGTGCAGGACGCCGATGGCCAGCGCGAGCGTGACCGCGTAGACGGTCTTGGTGAGGAACAGCTTGGCGACCCGCTCGATGTTGCCGATCACGCGCCGCCCCTCGGCCACCACGTGGGGCAGCGTCGCGAACTTGTCATCCAACAAGACGATCTGCGCGACGGCGCGGGTGGCGGCGGCGCCCGAGCCCATCGCCACGCCGAGGTCGGCGTCCTTCAGTGCCAGGATGTCGTTGACGCCGTCGCCGGTCATCGCAACGTGGTGGCCGCGCGCCTGCAGCGCCGTCACCATGGCCCGCTTCTGCTCGGGGGTGACGCGGCCGAACACGTCGCCGTCGTTCACGGCGTCGACGAAGGCCTCGCCCTCGGGGAGGGTGCGGGCGTCGACGACGTCGCCGATCGGCACGCCGAGCGCGCGGGTGACGGCGCCGACGGAGGCGGCGTTGTCGCCGGAGATGACCTTCACCGCCACCTCCTGCTCCTGGAAGTAGGCGAGGGTCTCCGCGGCGTCGGGGCGCTGGACCTGGTCGAGCACGAGCAGCGCCGCGGGCGTGATCGACCCGGGCGCGTCCGGATCGTCGACGGCGGCGTGCGTGGTCGCGAGCAGGAGGACGCGGCGCCCGGTCGCGCCGATGTGCTCGGCCTTGGCCGCGACGTCGGCGTCGGCGAGGATGTCCGCGGCACCGATCAGCCAGCTGCCCTCGCGCGCGAACGTCACGCCGGACCACTTCTTGGCCGACGTGAACGGCGCGCGGGCCCGCACCTCCCAGGGCTCGACCGGGGCGGGGATGTGGTCGCCGATGGCCCGCATCGACGCGTTGGGCGCGGGGTCGGCGGCGACGAGCTGGCTCAGCACCTCGTCGATCCGGCCGCGCGGGACCCCGAGCGGGACCACCGTCCCGAGCGTCATGGCGTGCTGGGTCAGCGTGCCCGTCTTGTCCGCGCAGACCACGCTGACGCGGGCCAGGCCCTCGATCGCGGGCAGCTCCTGCACGAGGCAGTTGCGGCGGCCGAGCCGGATCACGCCCAGCGCGAAGGCCATCGACGTCAGCAGGACGAGTCCCTCGGGCACCATCGGGACGAGCGCCGCGGTGGCGCGCAGCACCGAGGTCCGCCAGTCGGTGTCGGGCTGGCTGAACTGCACGTAGATGTTGAGCAGGCCGACGGGGATCAGCAGGTAGCCGACCACGCGCAGGATCCGGTCGATGCCCTGCCGCAGCTCGGAGCTGACGAGCGTGAACTTCGCCGCCTGGGCGGTGAGCTGCGCCGCGTACGCGTCGGAACCCACCTTCTCCGCGCGGTAGACGCCGGTCCCGGACAGCACGTACGAGCCGGAGAGCACGCCGTCGCCGGGGGCCTTGGTGACGGGATCGGCCTCGCCGGTCAGCAGCGACTCGTCGACCTCGAGGTAGTCGGCGGCCACCATGGAGCCGTCGACCACGATCTGGTCGCCGGGATGGATGGCGATGAGGTCGTCGAGGACCACCGCGTCGCGGACGATCTGGTGCACGTGCCCGTCCCGGATCACCGTCGGGTGCGCCTCGCCGACGACGGCGAGGTTGTCCAGCGTGCGCTTCGCGCGCAGCTCCTGCACGATCCCGATGACCGAGTTCGCGATGATCAGCAGGCCGAAGGCGCCTTGCAGCAGGTGCCCCGTGATCAGGACGCAGCAGAAGAGGACGAAGAGGATCAGGTTGACGCGCGTGAAGACGTTCGCGCGGACGATGTCGGCGGTGGAGCGGCCGGATCGCGAAGGAAGGCGGTTGACGAGGTCGCGCTCGATCCGGTCGCGGACCTCCGCCGAGGTGAGCCCCGTCAGCTCACCTGACACGCCGGACGCTCATCTCGGCGAGGCGGGCGAGCGCCGTGCGACCCTCCTCGGTCATCTCTGCGGCGTCGAGGGCGGCGAGCGCCCGGTCGGTGCCCTCCTCGATCAGCCGCTCGACGTGGGCGCGCGCCCCGCTGGCCTCGATCAGCGCGGCCGCGCGGTCGACGTCCGCGTCGGTCAGCCCGGGGGCGCCGAGCATGGCGTCGAGTTCGGCCGCGTCCCCGGGGTCCGCCGACGCGAGCGCGGTCAGGACGAGCACCGTGCGCTTGCCCTCGTGGATGTCGCCGCCGTAGGGCTTTCCGGTGACCGCGGGGTCGCCGTAGACGCCGAGCACGTCGTCGCGGAGCTGGAAGGCCCGGCCGATGAGCGAGCCGAAGTCGCCGAGCGCGGCGAGCAGGGCGTCGTCGGCACCGCCGAGCGCCGCGCCGGCCTGGGCCGGGCGCCGCACCGAGTAGCTGGCCGACTTGTACTCCAGCACGCGACGCGCGACGTCGAGCTCCTCGGCGTAGCCCGCGGCGCCGGTGACGCCGTACTGCGCGCTGACGTCCAGGAACTGCCCGGCCGTCACCTCGGCGCGCATCGCGGCCAGCAGCGGGCGGGCGGCGTCGAGGCGGGCGGCGCCCGAGCCGTCGGCCAGCTCGATACTCCACATCAGCAGGAGGTCACCGAGCAGGATGGCCGACGACGCGGCGAACTCAGTCTCCGAGCCGCGGCCGGCGCGGGCGGCGTGCAGGGCCTCGAAGCGCTTGTGGGCGGAGGGCACGCCGCGGCGGGTGTCGGCGGCGTCGATCAGGTCGTCGTGGACGAGCGCGCTCGTGTGCAGCAGGTCGAGGGAGGAGGCGACGGCGAGCAGCGCGGCGTCGTCATCGGGCCGGCCGCCTGCGGCGACGTGCCCCCAGTAGCAGAACGCGGGCCGCAGCCGCTTGCCCGCGCCGACGTACTCGCGGGCGACGGGCAGCAGGTCGGTGGCGCCCACGGCGTCGAGCAGCGGCGTCTTCGCGTCGAGGAAGGTCGAAAGGGTCTCGCTGACCGCGAAAAGGAACTCCGGGCTGAGCGGGGAGGCGGGGTCGAGCGGTCTCACGGGGGCAGCTTAGTCCAGCGGGTGAAAGGCCGAGCCGGATAAGGTGCGAGCCATGCCCCAGCCGTTTGCTCAGTCGTCTAGTGATCTGTCTCCGCAGTCGTCTGGTGACGTGGACTCTGCGCGGTCCTCAGTTCCCGCGTCGGTGGGCGAGCTGTTGGCGTCGGCGACGGGCCCGCTGTTCTCGTTCGAGTTCTTCCCGCCGCGCTCCGAGGAGGACGAGCCCGTCCTCTGGGCCGCCGTCGAGGCGCTGGCGCCGCACGAGCCCGCGTTCGTGTCGGTGACCTACGGCGCGAACGGGTCGCGCAGGGACAGGACGGTGGCGGCGACGCGGAGGATCGCGTCCTCGGGCGGCCCGCTGACGGTGGGCCACCTGACCTGCGTCGACCAGTCGAAGGCGGACATCGCGTCGGCGCTTGCCGAGTACCGCGACGCGGGCGTCACCAACATCCTCGCCATCCGCGGCGACATGCCCGGCGGGGGAGAGTGGCGACGTCACCCCGACGGCCTCGCCAACGCCACCGAGCTGGTGCGCTTCGTCAAGGAGCAGGGCGACTTCTGCGTCGGCGTCGCGGCCTTCCCGAACCCGCACGAGACCAGCAACGACGCGGACCTGGACGCGCGGATCCTGTGCGACAAGGTCGAGGCCGGGGCCGAGTTCGCCATCACGCAGCTGTTCTACGACGCCGAGCGCTACGGCGAGCTGCTGGAGCGCATGCGCGGCCGCGGCTGCACGGTGCCGATCATCCCCGGCCTGATGCCGCTGACGGTGATCACCCAGATCGAGCGCTTCGCCGAGCTGTCCGGCCGCCCGCTGCCCGACGACTTCGTCGCGCGCCTGCGCGCCGCGGGCTCGAAGGAGGAGGTTCGGGAGATCGGCCTCGCCCACGCCGTGACCATGTGCCGCGACCTGCTCGCCGCCGGCGCCCCCGGCATCCAGTTCTTCACCCAGAACCGCTCGAAGGCCACCCGCGAGGTCCTCACCGCCCTCCGCGCAACCCACGCTCGTTGAGCCGCGCTCCAAGGAGCGAAGCGACGCAGGCGCGTGCCGAACCTACCGCTCGTTGAGCCGCGCCCTAAGCGAAGCGCAGGCGCGTGTGATCGCGCTTCGCGCAGCAACGCCTTCCTTGGCCTCGGCAATCGAGCAAGCTCGATTGCTCTCGGCCGTCGTCGGCGTCGAAAGGTAGCAACGCCCCTTGAGCCGTGCCCTAAGGAGCGAAGCGACGCAGGCGCGCGTCGAAAGGCCTGGCACCCGGTTCGTGGACTTGATCCCCAGTCTGCCTGGCGTCGGCTCGTGCTCGGCGCGGCAACCGTGGTCGCGACGGCGGTTGGGTCCCTGAACGGATCGACGGCCCTGGAGAGTCTCATTGTGGTGGCAAACGTTCAGTTCGCGCCCGCGCCGGCGTTTGCGTGTACGTCAGAGTCAACTATGTGACTTTGACGTACACGTTGTTCGTCTTGGCCGTGCGGATCGAACGTTTGCAGCCGCGTTGTTCGGGAGAACGACGACGGTGCTTCGGAGAACTTAACTCGGGCCTCGTCAGACGCCAGGAGCGTTTGCTGGTTGAATGGACGCGACTTCAGTTACCCCGGGGAGGGAAGACCATGCAGACAGATGCCGGATCGAGTCCAGAGGACAACACGCAGCCGACCCCTGGCTCGGTGACTCCCGGCGCTCAGCCCACCCAAAATCAACGGGGCGTCGTAGGAGACGCATCCTAGGAATCGCGGCGGCCGCTGTCGTGGCCATCGTCGGTGTCGCGGAGTTTTTGGTCCCGGCGATCATCAACGCCGGTCGGCAGTCGACATCGGCGGACACGATTGAGGTGCGGACGACGTCATCGGGTCCGGCCAGTGCGGCAAGTCCCGCTCCTTCGGCCACCCAAGGGAGGGTGACGGAGAAATCTGATCCGCTCGCGGACGCAGCGGTCCTTGGTGGGGTCACCCTTGGCCCCGAAATGACCGATCCTCTGGAATATGTGACGACCTGGTTGCTGCCCGTCTCGGCACCTTTCAGCACTTTTCCAGAGGCACCGGATGGGAGTGCGGAATGCAGTAGCGAGCAGCTGAGATGGCTTGAAAAACATGCTACGCGGGACAACTTCTTTGATGACTCCGTGACCATCGCCGTTCGAAATCGTGCGGATGTGGGCGGTGCTCTCTCCCTGGAGAATGTGCGCTTCGAAGGGGACGAGGTCGCGACCGAGGCGTGGATACGATTCCATTGTCCGGATGCTAGCGGCGGGGCTACGAGCCAGACGCTGATGGTTGACATGGATGGCTCTCCTGCGGTGTGGGGCAGCGAGGGTGATGTTGGGCCAGAATGGGGTGAAGGAGCGGCCTGGGGTGACACGCGTGGCGAGGACTTCATGCCTGTTGGAGCCCTGGCGACGATCAACCTTGGCCCTGGGCAGCTCGCGCAGATTCAACTCAACCGCACCGGGAGTGCCGATCGGCAACGGTCGTACGCGGGGCGGATCCTTGCAGACTTGGCCGATGGGAGCGAGACGGTCGTACTCGCGGAAGGAGTCGAGTTCTTGCGTGATCCGCTGCCAGGCTATCGCGTGGAGGTTCCGTGGGACGATTCAGATGGTGCGCTCTCCTGCCTTGTTCCAGAGGATTCTCGGATCGATGAGTATGGGATGGAACGAGGACAGGGAACGCCGTGCACGGTCGCTGACGCGGCTGCATTGCTCGTGGAAGCGGGTAGCTCGGCAGCCTCAGTCGAATGAGTAGCCAGTCGCGGCCTTCACGAGCCGAGCAGAGCGAAGGAGCGTCAGGGGCCGCCAGAGAGTCGGACGGCGAAATCACTACGGGGAAGAGCCTGACGGTCAAGCGGTCGCGCTTGTCGCGGACGGGGGCTGTCGTCATGGCGGTGATTTCGGTCGTCGGGACGGCTGCTGGCGTATTTGGCGTGGTTCAGGCGATGACGCGCGACACGACCAATTTCTCGCACCTGCAGATTTCGGCCGGGCCGACGGAGGGTGCGACCGCGGAATGGGCCGTGCCAGAGGACGCACTCGACAGGTTGCCTGACGCTGGGTGGTGCGGCGAGGAGATGACCTCCTGGCTGGAGAGCAACGCCACGCCGCTGCGCCGGGAGGTGTCGATCAAGCTGCGCAACGATGCGACCGAGGGGCCGATGCTGGCGCTGACGGACTTCCGGCCGGTGTCGACCGTCGCCGAGAAGCGGGGTCCGTTGAGGGTGCGGCTGGTGTGCGATCCGGCAGGTTCGATCCCCAGCCAGATCTACCACGGCCGGGTGGATGCGGACAAAGGGACCACGGCCCGGCATGTCCGGGTGAGCGGCACGGGGGCTGAAGCGGCCCCACCGGTTCCGGTGGCGTTCAACCTCGCTCCCGGCGAGAGCGGAACCATCCCTGTCGGCCTGTTCAGCCGAATGCCGGTGTCTGGGTCGTTGGAGGCGACGGTGCTCAGCGGCAAAGAGGAGAAGGTCGTCGCGATTCCGGGGACAGAGTTCGAGCTGCCCGCCCTGCTCTTCGCCGGGGACATGTATCTGATCACCACGGACGCGGGTCTACTGTGCGTGCAGACGGAGAAGGGCGTCATCGAGGAGTGCACTCTGGACGAGCTGAAGCACGAGGTTGCCACGGCTCGGAAGTGAGAAATCGGGAGCGAGGACTATCGTGGCGGTTTTCGTTCGATCTGCCCGCCCGGGAGCGTCATCTCGGCTGTTTCCGTCAGCATGCTGACGCTGCCAGCCGAGATAACCCCGCGGACGCCGCGGATCGAACGTTTGCAGCCGCGTTGTCCGGGAGACCCGACGACGGTGCCTGCAGCCCGTCGGGGATCCGTCAGAGGTCCTCGGGGTAGACGATCTCGATCTCGGTGATCGTCTTCGGGAAGTCCTTGCGGTTGTTGGTGAGGAACCGGTCGGCACCGGCCTCGATCGCCGTCGCCAAGTGCGCGGCGTCCGCGGGGCGAAGGCCGTACGACATGGCCAAATCGAGCGCGGTGCGTGCGGTCGACTCGTCGAGGGGACGGAGGGTGAGTCGACTGACCATCTCCATCAGAGACGCCGCCTCGGCTGAACTGGGGTTGACGCGCAGGGGCTTCGCGAGCACCTCCGTGAGCAGCAAGACGGAGCCGAACCCGACGAAATCGCTGGGTTCGGCGTCCTCGAACAGCGCACGTACACGCGTTCCGAGCCGGTTCCCGAAGTCAGCCGCGTAGATCAGGGCATCCGCGTCGAAGGCAGTCCAGAAGCTCATCGCGCCAGACGACTAGCGTAGACGTCCTCAATCAGCTCGGCGGTTCGCTCAGGCCCCAGCTGCACCTGAGTAAGAGGCCTCTTGCGCGCCTCCGCCAGCATGATGCGGAGCTGCTCGGTCCGCTCGCGCATCGCGGCCGTGCGGGGTGAGGCGACCGCGCTTGGGGACACGAGAACGGCCACGACCTTGCCGTGGCGGGTTATTTCGACTCGCTCACCAGCCTCGACGAGGTCGATCTGGGCGGGCAAGGTGCGGCGAGCTTCACTCACGCTGATGACAGACACGCCGTAAGTGTACGTCAATGTACAAGAAGGTACGGGGTGTCGGCCTCGTGCCACGTGTGACATCGGAAGCGGATGTGGATGCTTGCTTGTAGGCTCGCGCGATGGAACCGTCACACTTGCTCGCGCTCGTCCCGGGGCGGAGCGCCGGATGGAAGTACACCCGTCACGTCGTCGAGCTGGGGACGCTCCGGGTGCCGAGCGGGAGGCTGGAGGCCAGCGACCCGTTCGTCGGGCTCGGGCAGGGGCTGGTGTTCGCGGTCCCGCCGGGCGACTACCCCGTCGCGGTGACCATCGCGGATGTCAGCGACGCGCAGAACGGCAGCCACCTGCGCGAGACCTACCTGAGCGTGCGCCTGGCCGAGGGTGCGGTGGCGCGCGTCGAGTTCCTCGTGCCGGACGGGCGCGAGGCGCCGGAGAGCGACGATGAGTACTACGGCGTGCCGGTCGACGCGGGGACGGTGGGATTCGCCGACGCCGAGGCCGTCGCGCGCTGCATGCCCGAGGACGCCAGCTCCTGGTACGGAGAGGTCTTCGACACCGGCCGGGACGACTCCTGGTTCGCTCTCATGGACTCAGGCGAGCACCACGTCGACGGTGCCGCGAACGTCGTCATGCCGCTGGCAACCGGCGGCGAGAACGTCGTGCTTTCACACTCGGGTTGGGGAGACGGGTATTACCCAGTGATCGGCGCCTACGACGCCGACGGTGTTCTCCTCTCCGTGCACATCGACCTCCAGGTCGATGAGCCCGAGGACGACCACGACGGTGCCGCGTCGGATGCGGGCGCCGCAGAAGACGACGAGCCAGAGCAGGCCAAGCCCAGCTTCTGGAGCCGGCTCTTCGGAAAGGCCTGAGCGTATTTACCAGCGTCGGACCCCAGCTGGCACGGTCATGCCAGTTCGGGCCCGATGTTGGCAAATACTCTCACTCGGTTCGATAGGTGGTGCGGGCCGACGTCCTCGCGCTCCTCGACCGCGTGGGTAGATGCGCTGCGCCTGGTTGTCGTTGACTCCCTTCCAGTGCGCGATCCAGGGCGTGCAGCGACCTCACCAGGCGGGTCGCTTCATCGTGGCTGCAAACGTTCGATCCGCACGGTCAAGCCGAACAACGTGTACGTCAGAGTCAGCATGCTGACTCTGACGTACACGCAAACGCCATCGCGGGCGCGAACTGGACGTTTGCAGCCACAATGAGGCGATCCACGGCGCTGTAGACCGTTCAGACGCGCTACCTCAGTCGCGACCACGGTTGCCGCGCCGAGCGCGAGCCCACGCCAGGCAGTCCTGAGAGAGTTGCCGGGCGGCGCTTCGAAAAAAGCCCGCACCGCGCGCGGAGGCGACACGCTACGCCGCCCCGGCGCCGCACGCGCCGCCCGGCAACTCTCTCAGGACTGCCCACACAGACTGGGGTTCAGTCCACGAACCGGGTGCCAGAACATTTCGACGCGCGCCTGCGTCGCTGCGCTCCTCGGGGCGCGGCTCAACGAGCGGTGGGAGCGAGGAGGGCGTGCCAGGCCTGGGTGTGGACGTCGAGCGTCACCATGCGCTGGGTGGCGCGGGTGAGCGCGACGTAGAGGACGCGGGCGCCGCCGGGGGCCTCGGCGACGATGGCGTCCGGCGAGACGACCAGCACGCCGTCGTACTCCAGGCCCTTGGCCTGTAGCGCGGTGACGACGATGATCCGGTCCTCGAAAGCGGCCAGGCGCGGGTCGCGCATGGCGAACAGCTGCACCTCTGCCTTCAGCGACGGCGGGCAGATCACGCCGATGGTGCCGCCGACCTGCGCCGCCAGCTCCAGCAGGTGCGCGCGCAGCGCGTCGTGGAAGCCCGCGCGGTCGGTGAAGGCCAGCAGCGGCTCGATGCCCGTGGTGCGCACGGCGCGGGGGAGGTCGGCGTCGGGGAACACCTTGGTGATGACGCGCGCGGCGAAGTCGAACACCTCGCTGGGGGAGCGGTAGTTGGTGCTGAGCGTGAACGTGCGGCGGGGGGCGCGGCCGACCAGCTCGTCGAGCGCGCGCGTCGTCTCCTCCTGGTTGGGGTACGAGCTCTGCGCGGGGTCGCCGACGATGGTCCAGGACGACTGGGGCCCGCGCCGTCGCAGCATCCGCCACTGCATCGGCGTCACGTCCTGGCCCTCGTCGACCAGGATGTGCGCGTAGGTCGTCTGGGGGTCGTCGTCGGGGTCGACGACGCGCTCGTGGCGCATCAGGTCCGCGGTGGTCAGCACCTCGGCGACGCCGCCGGTCTCGAGGAACAGGTCGATCTCCGGGTCGCGCTCCTCCGGGGCGGGGCCGAGGATGGCGGCCAGCTCGTCCAGCAGGGCGACGTCGGCGACCGACCAGCCGCGGGCGAGGTCGGCCTGGCCGTGGTCGAGCCAGGCATACGAGTCGACGAGCGCGGCCCGGTCGGCTCGGCTCAGCTCCGGAGCCACCCGGTCGACGACGGCGGGGTCGGCCAGGCGGGCCAGCGCCTGGGTCGCGGTGAGCGCCGGCCACCAGGCCGAGAGGAACTGTGCGAGGCTCGGGTGCTCGCGGACGAACGCGGAGAGCTCGCCGGGCTCGATCGGGATCTCGCTGGGAAACTTCGCGATGAGCGCCCGCGCGACGAGGTCGGTCGCCATGGCGCGGCCCCGGTTCAGCTTCGTCGCCGACAGCACCTGGTCGCGGATCCGGTCCAGCTCGCGGCCCTCGAGTCCCAGCACCTCACCCTTGACCGTGACGCGCACGCGCCGGGTCGCGGGGTCGTCGGTCAGCGGGGTGCGGACGAGGCGGCGCAGCACGCGCAGCATGCCCAGCGACCCCTTGACGGTGGCCGCGGCGGCGTCGTCGATCCGCTCGCTGGTGACGCCGAGCACGTCGCCGGCCACCGCGCCGATGGCCTTCAGCGAGACGGAGTCCTCGCCGAGGCTGGGCAGCACGCGCTCGATGTAGTTCATGAACACCGACGACGGCCCGACGACGAGCACGCCGCCCTTCTCCAGCCGCGCCCGGTTCGTGTAGAGCAGGTAGGCGGCGCGGTGCAGCGCGACGACGGTCTTGCCGGTGCCCGGGCCGCCGGAGATGATCGTCACGCCCTGGTACGGGGCGCGGATGGCCTCGTCCTGCTCGGCCTGGATGGTGGCGACGATGTCGCGCATGGTGCGCCCGCGGGCGCGGCTGAGCGAGGCCATGAGCGCGCCCTCGCCGACGATCGGCAGGTCGGTCGGGGTCGACGAGTCGAGCAGGTCGTCCTCGAGGCCGATCACCTTGTCGTCGCGGCAGCGCAGCACGCGCCGTCGCACCACCTCCATGGGGGCCGCGGGTGTGGCGCGGTAGAACGGCTCGGCGGCGGGGGCGCGCCAGTCGATCACGAGGGGCTCGTACTCGTCGTCGCGCACGCCGATGCGGCCGATGTAGCGGGTCTCGAGGTCCGTCAGGTCGATCCGGCCGAAGACGAGGCCCTCGTGCTCGGCGTCGAGGGTGGCGAGGCGTCGGGCGGCCTGGTAGGCGAACGCGTCGCGCTCGAACAGCGCGGTGCTGTCCTCCTC